>OKRY01000855.1_pt1 | contig 25185 bp, 29 predicted proteins | sample 1601121 | NCBI WGS metagenome assembly OKRY01 (sample SAMEA3541546, study PRJEB24748) | human gut metagenome | biome: human gut; feature: human-associated habitat; material: faeces | place: China | collected 2012
ACGAGAAACATTACAGAGAATAATTCCTAAACAAAAAGCGTTAGTCTTTGTAGAAGATGAATAATTTATACGGTCAAACAAATCCAGTGTTTATGCTCGTTTCAAGCAAATGAGCTTAGTAGTTGGCAACAAAATGGCAACATTTTTTCCGTTATTCATTGAGTAATTATTTTATAGCATATAAAAACCTTACTGATTTTCAGTTGTGAGGACTGAAGTCGGTAAGGTTTTTTTGTTATTCTTTTTTTGAGAAAAAAGAATTTGAAGGCTGAAAATAATTGTTTTGCTGAAAAATTTTGATTTGATAGAGATCATTAATTAAATCGTCATATTTTGAACAATCTCGATACAGTAAATCCTTTAATAATATGAATAATGCATAAAGCGTGACAAATATACAAATTATAATGCAAATCAGTTCTATAGATACCAAAATTAATGATTCAATTGAACTTTTGTCAGCAATTTTTTGCGCAACATATGCACTGATTGGAATTACAATCGTACATAATGCTTTAAATGGCTTTATGATTGGTAAGAAAGGATCCATTAAAATTTTTGTACGATGGGCTTCGGTGATTAGTAAATCAATGCGTTCAGTGTCAAATTGCGAAATATTGTATTTGTTTAACAAGTTAATAACCATGGTAATTCGATTTCTGGAATATGGCTTGTAGTGATTGTTTAACATTTTTAATTGTTTTTTTCTGGTAGAATCAAGCAAAAGAAAAACGATTAGCAAAATAAAATATAAAATTCCTATTAAAAAGAGAATGATGTATTTTCGCAACACAGCAAATAAAATAAATGTGGAAAGACATATAAACATTAAGACAATACATATTTTTCTATACAATGGTAATTTAGACCATTTAATATACTTAGAAATTTCTCGTAAACCTAATTTGTATTCAATAAAAAAATCGCAAAATCGCATATCATATCCTCCGTACAATTTTAATAGTATGTGTGTCTATATTAATATGAATCAGATTTAGGGTACTGGTACCGCCACTCGTCATACTGCTCTTTAGTGATCTCGCCTTGCGCCAGCTTCTCTTTCTGCCGCAGCCAGGATCTCAGGCAGTCGTCAAGAGCAGAATGAGGTTTCGTTACCGCTGGATCAAGGGAGAGACAGATGCTGCCGTCATTCTCACCGATAGTCAGCCCGTACATATCTTCCAACGCAAAGAAGGTATGCATGAGTCCAAAATAGTTGTCGATGTTCGGTACGGTCAGTGCTTTTGTATCTATCTCTAGCAGATCAGCCATTTCCTTTATCAGTTCCTGCTTTGGTATGCGGGCTTCTGATTCGTACTGTGCCATGCGTACATCCGATGATTTGCCGTGAAATCCTAGCATTTCACCGAGCTGTTTTTGCGTAAACCCTTTCCGGTTGCGAAAAAATTTGATCCTTTGTCCGATTGCCATGGTATGTGTCCTCCAATTTATTGCTGTTGCCATTTTGTTTCTGCAAATAAAATGATAAACATTTTTGTTTAAGTAGAGTATATCATGAGCAAATCAGGATAGCAAGAATAACTAAACAAAAAAAGTTAATATTTTCCTGAAAACCACTTGACTTAAATTAAAATGTTTAGTATTATGTCAAACAACAACTTAAACAAATTGAGTTAGTATATGAACCTTAACATTGGAAGGGAGGTGATGCTGATGGAGAAGAATTTTATGACAGTTGAGGAAGTGGCGGAAGAGTTAAAGGTGTCAAAATCCTATGCGTACAAGGTGGTCCGGGAGCTTAATGCAGAGATGCGGGAGCTTGGCTATCTGACGATATCCGGGAGAGTGAATACCAGCTTCTTTCGCAAGAAGTTATGCTACGGCGAAGAAGGCTGACTGCTGTAGATACGGTAATCTTAGTGCAGCTAGAAAGGAGATGATGCTATGGCTGTGTATAAAGACGGTGATAAATGGCGTGTGATCTATCGTTATACCAACTGGCAGGGCGAACGAAAGCAGACGCAGAAAAGAGGTTTTAAGACGAAGCGGGAGGCGCAGCAGTGGGAACGGGAGGTGATGCTGAAAAGCGAATCGAAGCTTGATATGACCTTTGCCAGCTTTTTTGAAGTCTATGAAGCGGATAAAAAGAAACGGGTAAAGGAAAACACATGGGAATCCAAAAGCCATATTATACGGACGAAGATACTGCCATATTTTGGCAACCGCAAGATTGCGGAGATAGAGCCGAAGGATGTGATTGCCTGGCAGAGTAAACTTTTGGGATATCAGGGAGAGAATGGGGAAGTCTATTCACCCACATACTTAAAGACGATTCACAGCCAGCTTAGTGCGATATTTAATCATGCGGTGCGATTCTATCACTTACCGAGTAATCCGGCACAGAAAGCCGGTACGATGGGGTGTGAAGAACATAAAGAAATGCTCTTTTGGACGAAGGAAGAATATCTGAAGTTTGCGGATGCTATGATGGACAAGCCGAGGTCATACTATGCATTTGAAATGTTGTATTGGTGTGGTGTTCGGATGGGAGAACTGCTGGCACTGACACCGGTGGATTTTGATTTCGAAAGACAGACAGTGACGATCAACAAATCATATCAGCGTTTAAAAGGTCGTGATGTCATTACTTCTCCTAAAACGGTTAAAAGTAACCGCACGATCAAAATGCCGGAATTTCTCTGCGAAGAAATGCGGGATTATATCCGGATGTTGTATGAGGTTGGTGCGAATGAGAGGATATTCCAGCTTACAAAGTCGTATCTTCATCATGAGATGGATCGTGGTGCAAAAGAAGCAGGAGTGAAACGGATCCGGATTCATGACCTGCGGCATTCGCATATTTCACTGCTCATAGAAATGGGATTTTCTGCATTGGCAATCGCAGACCGGGTAGGGCATGAAAGCATTGACATTACCTATCGTTATGCTCATTTGTTCCCGAATAAACAGACGGAAATGGCGAATCAGTTGGATCGGGAAAGGAAGGCGAAAATCTTGCCGTCGGAGGAGCATGCTGTATCTAAGAACCATGCGGCGGAAAGGTCTGTTGACAGTCAGGTGAAAAAAGAAAGGACGAGATACGATGGATAAGAGATTGGATCATCAGGGAAGATGGAGAAACAAGGTGGTGGCGTTTCGGGTATCACAGGAGGAGAGTGAGCTGATCGACCGCATGGTCTGGCTGTCCGGACTCACCAAGCAGGATTATATCATTCGCAGACTGCAGCGTCAGGATATTGTTGTGCAAGGGAATCCAAGAGTGTACAAGGCACTGCGGGATCAGATGGTACAGATTCTTCAGGAATTAAAGCGAGTGGAAAATGCCAGTGAACTCAGTGAGGAATTTCTTTACACTTTACAGCTAGTGGCGATCACACTCAATGGGATGAAGGAGGAGAACGAATGACGGATAAGAAAAAAGCGACTGTTCCGGAATCATCTGTTGGCGCAGATGGGAAACAGCCGTTATTTAATAAACACATGAAAATTATAGCAGATTCTTCGAAGCAAAACAATCTGCAAGCCGCAGAAATTGGTGGACTGGAGGAAAAATGTGCCAGCCTGGTGAGATTGGGAAAAGATGTTTTGCAGACGGTCACGATGGAGGAGTTGTACGATACCGTTTATCCGCCGAAAGAGCCGATCGTGGATGGTCTGTTATATAATGGGACGTATCTGTTTGTGGGGGCACCGAAGGTTGGAAAGTCGTTTTTTATGGCACAGCTTGGGTATCATGTGAGCAAGGGAATCCCTCTGTGGGAATATCCGGTCAATGCCGGAACCGTGCTGTATCTTGCGTTGGAGGATGATTATGGGAGGCTGCAGAAACGGCTCTCAAGAATGTTTGGTGTGGAAAGCACAGATGCATTGCATTTGGCAACAAAGTCTAAGAGTTTGAATCAGGGACTGGAGGAACAGTTAAAACGGTTTGTAGCGGAACACAAGGATGCCAGACTGATCATCATTGATACGCTGCAGAAGATTCGGGAACTGGGAGGAGACAAATACAGCTATGCCAGTGATTACGATATTGTGGCAAGATTGAAGAAATTCAGTGATGAAAACGGAATCTGTCTGTTACTGGTTCATCATACAAGAAAGATGGAGTCGTCGGACAGTTTTGACATGATCTCTGGCACCAATGGACTTCTTGGAGCTGCAGACGGTGCTTTTGTTATGCAAAAGGAAAAACGGACGCAGAACAAGGCAACGTTGGATGTTGTCGGACGGGACCAGCCGGATCAGAGACTGTATCTGAACTTTGACAGGGAACAGTGCATTTGGAAATTGGTCAAAGCAGAAACAGAGTTGTGGAAAGAGCCGCCGGATGAAGTGCTGGAGCATATTTCAGGTTTTATGGAACTGCGGAGAAATTGGCAGGGAACCGCCACGCAGCTTTTACAGGAAATACCGGAACTTAAGCTGCAGCCAAATGTTTTGACGAGAAAACTCAATGTCGGCATGGAGCGGCTTTATCTGGAGAAGCATATTCGCTATGAGAGCAGCAGAGGACACGATGGAAGAATCATATCGTTGGTAAAGGAAGAGAGTACCTTGGGAAGTGCTGCGGAAGAAGTGGGCAGTGTAGAGCAGAAAACGGATCATGGAATAGGTTCGGGAGTGTGACGATATGTGACGGTTGTGACGGTATTTCCGACAGCAGAGTAGCAGCAAAAATATCGTCACCATCGTCACGACCGTCACGGAAGGAGAAAAATGCCGGGGATGATAGCAATTTCTATATCATTTCCGCAAATTGCTATAGAAAACTATATCATTTTCAGAAATTGATAGCAAAAACTATATATTTTTGAAAATGGGAAAAAAGCAATGCTATCACTTTACTATAGCAAAACGGGAAAATGATAGCGTTTTACTATATCAATTTGGAAAAAAGATATCATTTTACACTATCATTAGTGCATGAGTGCACGGTTTTTGCACATAACGAAGCTGCAACGCAGCTTCTAATATGAGCCGGTCAAGGCTCATTATGTCATATGGACAAAAGTGAGGTGGTCGGATTGAGCGGACTGTCAGAGTATCAAAGCCGGCAGTTGGAAGAGATACTGGGATTGCTGCACGGCGTGGACTTATCAAAAGATGAGATTAAGGCATTGATATGGCTTGCCGGCTGGGAAGAGAGTACGGTGGATTCTCTCTTATCGGTTATGGATAAAGTGGCGAAAGCCCGTGAATATCAGGGGGTAGAGAGGAATGAGGAATTTCTGAAGAGGTAGTACGATTTACAAGCAGACGGCGGGAAAATGCCTGTGCGAAGCATTGGCGTTTTTCCTGACCGTATGCGGCAGTAGAAGTCTCCGCTCCGAACGGAGCGGAGCAGACATCCATCGGATGTCTGGCTCCCGGCAGGGCGCAAAGCCTGAAAAGGATGGCTTGCCAGACTTTCAGGTTGCATTTTTGGTGGCTCTGCTGCCAAAAGTGCTTTTGCGTTACTTTCGACGAAAGTAACAAAGCATATTCCGCCTCAGCCATCGCCTGGCGGCTCGACTTTGGCTGGAATATATTTAAGAACTGTTGTTTGAGCAGATTAGATCGGAGAGATCAACGATGAGCAGTGGGATCTTACAGAATGCAGATTGGAGGAAGAAAACGATGAGCAGGAAATTTTTGCAGGAGTGGTCAACGGATAAAAGGAAAGGACGGATCATGCATGGAACGAACAATATCGGTAACGATCGGACAAGGATGTTTAAAACATAATAACAGGGTGTTTATCGCAGAGAATGTGGACGCAGCACGGCTTGACCGGAATGTCGTGTTTATAGAAAGAGACATCCGGGAGGTCTATCACGAACTGTTTGATGAAGTAGTAGAGGAATACAACGCCAGACAGAAGAGGAATGACCGGAAGATCCAGAACTACTATGAAAAGATTAAGTCCGGCAGGCAGGAGCGTTTATTTACGGAAACGATCGTGCAGATTGGAAATATGAAAGATTCTAACTGTGCGATGGAGGAGGCAGAGTTGGTGAAGGGGATCCTTACAGAGTATATGCAGGACTTTGAAGAACGAAATCCAAGCTTGAAAGTGTTTAACGCAGTTCTTCATATGGACGAGCAGACACCCCACCTTCATATTGATTTTATTCCATTTTCCGAAGGGAATAAACGGGGAATGTCGACGAAGGTATCCCTCAAGGGTGCGATGAAAGAGTTGGGATTTACCGGCACAGGACGAAACGACACCGAAAGCATGTACTGGGTGCAGGCAGAAAAGGAATATCTCGCAGAACTTATGAGGAGCCGTGGGCTGGATTGGAAACAACTCGGAACCCATGAAAAACATTTGTCGGTTTATAACTACGAGAAAAAGATGCGGAAGCAGGAAGTGGAGGAACTGGAGCGGCAGCTTCAAGCAAAAGCTGATACGCTGGCACAGCAGGAAAAACTGCTGGTGTCAAACCAGAAAACTCTGCAGGTGCAGCAGGAACAGACGGACGAGTTGATGCAGTCCTGTGAAGAATGGAAAGCGAAAAAGCAAGAAGTGAAAGAACGGTATTTTCATTATTTATCCTTTTATGACCGGATGGAGCAGGCACATGTCGGAGTCAAAAAGGAATATGAAAACCTGCAGCAGGAGTATGATGATCTGAAAGATGAATACGATGGTCTGCACAGAGAACTTTGCGATGCAAGGAAAAAACACGAAGAATTGCGGGAAAGCAGGGAATCACTCCGGCGGGATTGTGAAGAATTGAAGGAAAAACATAAAATTCTCCGCAGTGAATGTGAATCACTTTGCGATGAACGGGATTCTTTGGGGCGGGTTTGCAAGGCATTAGAACAGAATCATAAAAAGCTGGAGATCCAGAAAGTGGATCTGCAAAAAACGTTATCCAGATTGCAGAAAGATAAAGAAAGTGCAGAGCAGGCGTTAGCCGGTGCGAAAGACGAACTGGAAAAGGCACAGATCGAGACAGAAATCGTTCTGGCGCAGCGTGACCGGGTGGTGGCAGACACCGAGGAAACTAGACTGCGGCTCGAGCGGTATGTGAAACACGCAGAAGAATTATACCAAAAGTACAGCAGTGTGGCAGTGACATCCCGGCAGGCAAAACTATTTGAAGAGGTACTAAAGGCTCGGAATGAGAAGGAAGAACTGCGGTATGAGAATGAAAAACTGCAGGAAGAAAACTGCACACTCCGCCTGATCCTCGACAAGGCAGAAGAATTCATGCGCAAGCTGGTGGTGAACGGGCGGAACCTGTGGAATACCTTTACGGAAAAACTGGCTGTGATCCTGCCGGGGAGACAGAGAACGGAAGAGAATGAATACCGGCGGTAAGCTGGCTGGAGGTAGATGAAAACAGAATTTAAGAATTTGGATAAGGGAAAGATGAACTAGAACTTTCTCTTATCCGTCAGAAAAAAAGGAGGAGAGTGTGAAAACTACCGCTGATGCGGTAGTTCGTCACACGGCTATTTGCTTCTGAGCGAAGGCAAATAGCTTTGATGGCAGAAGAGAAATCGCATATGCGAATTTCTCTTCGCCTCTTCACGATAAACGCTCAGAAATGAGGATAACAATGAGAGAAGAATTAAAAGATACGGAGAAGATGAAAGATGTGGAGGTATTTGTCGGAGAGGTGGAGGAGCAGGAACTGCCGGAGGTGATCGAAGAAAACGGACTGATTTATCATTTGGCAGAGGACGGCTGCTACTATCCTGATCTGACATTCGAGCAGGAAACAGACTATCCGATCGGGAAATATGGACTGATCCGGGCAGAGTATATGTGGGAGCACCGAGCACATGAATATCGAATGATGCTGCAGGATGGAACCTGGAACAGGTACCTCCATGAAGTGGACGAAGAATGCCATCGGGAGGTGGAGCAGGCGGTGAGACGGATCATGGAAAAGGAAGGCGTGGATGAACGACTGAAAGCGGAAAATCCGCTGGAATGGGTGAGGAGAGTGAATGGGATTAAGATGTGCGTGGAAGCGGAGGTGGAGAGGAGGCTATGCGTATAGATTCTGTTTATAGCTGAAATATTCATTGCGCAACTACTTATAGCTGGAGTATAATGTTTATATCAGAGGTATATTGATCTGAGTTGTTCTTGTGAACGATTTAAAGAGATATGCTTCTGAAATTTTGCTATTTAACTAAAGATGGTTGTATCAAATAAATTATTACATATGGAGTTGATAAAATGAGTGAAAAACCGAGAGAGCCGAGATTTCATGGCGATGTTTCGGAAAAAAGTCATATAAATATGAGCAAGATTCGTGGAAAAGATACAAGCATTGAGTTGAAGTTGAGGGCGGCATTATGGAATAAAGGGATTCGTTATCGGAAGAATTGTAAAAATCTTCCAGGGCGACCTGACATAGCACTTACTAAATACAAAATAGCTATATTTTGTGATTCGGAGTTTTTTCACGGAAAGGATTGGGATGTCCTCAAAGCTAAGCTGGAAAAAGGAAAAAATCCGGATTATTGGATAAAGAAAATACAGCGCAACATGGAACGAGACAATGAAAAAGATAAGGAGTTATTGTTTCAGGGTTGGACTGTATTGCACTTTTGGGGCAAGGATATTATGAAACATACGGACGAGTGTGTACAAGTGATTGAGGAAAAGATATTTGAAACCATGATTGAGGAAGAAGATACATTTTCATTATAAAATAAATGTATATAAGGAGTTGTATACTATGGAAATACCATTTGAGGAATTGGAAAAAGCCGATTTAGTGATTGATTGTGTATATAAAGGGGGAAGTGCGAATGGTATGTCAGCGGAACCGTTTCATAAGTTGATTCCTGGTTGCGAAAATTCAGGTGGCTTTAGAAAAAAACTTAGAGAGGATGGCTCAGGCAAATATGCATATATTGTTTTGTATACTTCGATGAAGGAATTAGAGTGGCCAGATTTTCTAGATGAAGAAACAGGAGTTTTTAGATATTATGGTGACAACAGAGAGCCTGGGCGTGCGTTGACTGATACAAGAAAAAAGGGAAATAAAATACTCGAGGATACATTTGCATTGTTGAATTCGGGGGGAGATTTACAAGATATGCCACCTTTTTTTGTTTTTAAAAAAGATGAAAAAGGACGTGATATAAGATTTTTGGGTTTAGCTGCGCCGGGGAATCCTTCCATCTCACCGGATAGAGATTTGGTTGCGTTTTGGAGAACTGTTAACGGAAATCGTTTTCAAAATTATGAGGCATACTTTACGATTTTAAACACGGGTGATACACCTATTACAAGAAAGTGGATAGAAATGTTGATATATGATCATAAAAATAGTGATAAGTATGCACCTAAAGTTTGGAGACATTTTATAAGGAACGGTAGAAATGGTATTGAGGCTTTGAAAGCACCGCGTATTATTTCCGTTCCTAATAAATATAGTCAATTACAAAGCGATGAGGACGGAAGTAGATGTCTAGAAACTATACGCGCACATTATCAAGAAAATCCATACGGATTTGAAGCATGTGCAACGGATATTGTTTCTAAGATGGATCATAACTTTGTTGATTTTTCATTAACGCGACCTTGGCGGGATGGAGGGAGAGATGCTATAGGATATTATGCCATTAATACTGGTGGAAAAGTTAATTATCCTTTAAAGATTGACTGTGCAATGGAAGCAAAGTGTTATGGCATAAATACACCTGTTGGGGTGAAGCAGATGTCACGCTTGATATCTAGAATAAGATATAGACAGTTTGGTATATTGATAACAACAAGTTATGTTAATTATCAGGCATATGAGGAAGTCGTTGAAGATGGACATCCTATATTGATTATAACTGCTTCGGATATAGCTGGTATATTAAGAAAAAATGCCATTAATATATGTAACATTGAAGAATGGTTGGCTGATATTGATAGCAGGCAAACGCGTTTTATGGCATATTATCAGGGAATAAAGAAGTTAAACCAAACGGAAAGTGACACGAGGAGATAAAACTATGAAGTATACTATAATGTACGATAAACAGAATCCAGAATCCATCGAAGCTTATGCTCGACGTTTGATTGGAAAAACATTTTATGATGTTATAGAATATGCTGAGACGAATAAGATAGCGCAGGCGGAGAGAGTAAAGTTTTATGGAAACATGGCAAGAAAGGGTGGCTTGGGCAATCTTTTGGAAGAATTGTATTTTGGATATAAGGCGAATAGTGATCAGGAAGCTGATTTTGCTGAGGCGGGAGTTGAATTGAAGGCAACGCCATATGAATACACAAAAAAAGGAGAGCTTCGCGCAGGGGAACGTTTAGTCATTACTATGATAGGATATGATGTTCCATTTGAGATGGATTTTTATAAATCCCATTTATGGAATAAAATCCAAAAAACATTGTTGGTATATTATTGGCGAAATAAAGAATTAAAGAGCAATCTACTATATAAAATAGGATATGTTAAACTATTCCAACCGCCTGAAAATGACTTGATGATAATCAAGCAGGATTATGAAATCATAAAAGAAAAGATTGTTTCAGGGCGAGCACATGAGTTGTCTGAAAGCGATACAATGTATCTTGGAGCGTGTACCAAAGGTGCAACCGCAGCAAAAAGCACAGTGCCTCAGTATTACAACAAGGATGTTCTGGCAAGAAAGAGAGCATTTTGTTTCAAAAATTCATATATGACGTATGTACTAAATCACTATATTGCTGGAAAAGATACAGAGATAGAGAGCATTGTCGGAGATAAACAACTTTTAGAGTCCTCAACTTTTGAAATGTGCATTGAACAACAGATTGCACGATATACAGGCATGAGCGATAAAGAGTTGTGCGAGAAATTTGGAAGAGAATATAATAGTAACAAAGCGCAGTGGGTTGATCTAACATACAAAATGTTGGGAATCAGATCCAATAAAGCAGAGGAGTTTGAAAAAGCAAATATTGTAGTTAAGTCTATACGGATAGAACAAAATGGAAGAATTAAAGAGAACATGTCTTTTCCACCGTTTCTTTTTAAGAAGCTTGTTCAGGAAAAGTTTGAGGATTCGGAGATATATCACTATTTTGATGAGACCAGATTCTTTTTTGTGGTATGGAAAAAAGATGGAGATGTATATCGAGTTTTTGATTCCCAATTATGGAATATGCCTGCGAGTGATCTTGAATATACAGTAAGAAATGGTTGGGAGCAGATTCAGAGGGTGATTGAATATGGGGTTCAATTCAGAAAGAAAGAGACAGCAACAGGGACTGTCGTACAAAATAATCTGCCAAAGAAAGCAGATAATCCCATTATTCATATACGACCACATTCAAAACAAAGTGCATATAAATTACATGATGGTACGATTATAGGAAATGTGAAAAGAGACGCGAATGAATTGCCTAATGGTGAGTATATGACTACGCAAAGTTTTTGGATCAACAACAGCTATATTTTAAAACAGTTAAAATGCTTAAAATAGGTGTTGATCGATGAGAACAAAGATGATATAATCATCTATTATAGAAAACTACAAAATAGAAAGAGGCAATTATGAAAAAGACAGTGTGTGAGTTATTTGCAGGGGTAGGTGGATTCCGCTGCGGATTAAACTCGATAAAAAAAATAAGTGATACGGATAAAAAGGAAAAATGGAATACAGTTTGGTTTAGCCAATGGGAGCCGGGCAAGACAAAGCAATGGGCTCATGATTGTTATTTGAACAGATTTGGGCATTCCTTGGATCTTGAAGGAAATGATACGACTAATATAGACATTGCTCAAGTCAACAAAAATAACATTCCAGACCATAATCTTTTAGTAGGTGGATTTCCCTGTCAGGACTATTCTGTTGCAAGAGGATTGAGTGGAGAAAAGGGGATTGAAGGAAAGAAAGGCGTACTTTGGTGGTCCATAAGAGACGTGATCCAGGCGAAGAAACCTTCATTTGTTCTTCTTGAGAATGTGGATCGATTGCTTAAGTCACCATCAAAGCAAAGAGGTCGAGATTTCGGAATCATTCTTGCATGTTTGCAGGAGGAAGGGTATAGCGTAGAATGGCGTGTGATAAATGCAGCGGAGTACGGTGCTGTGCAGCGTCGCCGCAGGACGTTTATTTTTGCGTATAAGAATGAAACGGAGTATGCTAAGAAAACGCGGAAACAGATTAAATATGACGGAGAAAATACACTTGGTGATATTTCTGCGGCAGCGAAGGTGATACAGCAAGAGGGCTTTTTTGCAAAGGGATTTCCAGTGGATGAAATCAGTGAAAATAATATCACAACCACACATATCGCAAAGGATATATTCGAAGTATCCGAAAATTTTCAATTTTGTTTTGAAAATAGCGGATTTATGACAGACTCAATAGTGTATACAACGAAAGCTGTGCCAGTGGTGATCACTTCAAAAGTGATGCGTGATGTGTTACAAGATAATACTACAATGCCGGTTGATGAACACTACTACATTCCTGATGAGAGATTATACTATACAGATCCCGAGGTGAAGTATAGCGACGAATCAGAAAATGATCTGTCGGCGGAAAGTAGAAAGACTTGGCAATATCTCAAAGGTGGAAAGAAGAGACTTCGTACATCAGCAAATGGACATCAATATGTGTTCTCGGAAGGTCCTATCAGTATGTTAGATGAATGGGATAAGCCAGCACGCACAATGTTGACAAGCGAAAGCAGTTTTAATCGTAGCACACACATTGTTAAGGATCTTGTGACCGGTAGGATTCGATTATTGACACCGATTGAGGCTGAAAGGATACAGGGATTCCCTGATGATTGGACAAAGGAGTGCCTGATGGACGGTAAGATTGTCGAAATGCCTGAGAAAATGCGCTATTTCTGCATGGGAAATGCGTTGGTGGTAGATATGATTGCTATAATGGAGAAACGATTGAGTGAAATATTTGAGGCGGAATAGATGTCTCTAGGGGGAGGTACATATGGCAGGATACGTAGTTAATATGAATGATATGGGAGCATTGGCGTCATGCATTGAAAGTGGTGTGTATAGCACGATTTTGAGTGAGCCTAAAAATGGGAAATGGGGACGATCACAGGAAGGAACATTTGCAGACTATTTTAGTATGAAACCGGGCAATCATATATATTTCTTTAATGACAGAAAGATATATGGAATAGGAACAATAATTGATATAAATGCAGACTGTAAATATTTAAATTATATAGGTGCGGATGAACCGAAATGTTTTTCTGATAAGGAATATCAGGAGCGGAAACTATTGCTTACGCTGGCAAATGTAAACAATCGTTGTTTCTGTACTTTTGAGCCTAGTCCATTCTTTTTCTTAAATGGAATTGATATGGACGATGCATTAAATAGTAATCCAGAAAGATTTCGAATGTTACGTGCGATGTGGAAGGTTTCATTTATAAAAATAGATGATGAGGAAGATAAAGCGTTGTCTGACATAATCTTGAAAAGAAACGAAGAGGCACTGTATGCAGGGACGAATGTCTTTACATATTCTAAAGAAAAACACGATCATATTGAAAAAAATGCGTCGGAGTTATATCGTATGTCAGGATATGGTCTACTAGCGGCATGTTTGCAAGAAAAAGATAATAAAATTCAACATGAAATGGCGATTGAGGCTGCGTTATGCGATATTCTTTCAAAGAAAAATAACACGATATTTGGTGAATGGGATTATATTTCTCATCAGGTAGTGGCGTCACCATTTAAAGCGATTGATTACATGGACAAAATGGACATGTTTGGATATCGCTATATAAAAGGATATGACACTATTTCGAAGTATATGACCATTGAGATAAAAAAAGACGCTGCAGATACAAGTGTCATCGAACAGATAATGAAATATGTAGATTGGATACAGGGAGAATATGCCCATGGGGATTATTCCATGATAGAGGCCTTTATTGTTGCGGCAGATTTTCCAGAGGAAGTGATCAGGCTGCGAGACGAAAAATGTGTGAGGTATTTTACTAAAGGATTTCGACCGTCAGTTTCCTGTACTTGGAGGGGTGTTCGATTGATAAAGTATGAGTATGATGGACGGGAGCTTGCTTTTTCAGAAATTGAAGACAGGTGATGGACATTAAAAGATACAAATGCGCAAAAGTTGTGTGGAATTTTGAAGGAGGAAGTGTTTTATATGATTGCATTGAATCAAAACCAGGAAATAGATTACAAAGTGATAAATGTAGATACAGAGTGGAACGACAGTGAAAATAAAGAATTGACAATGCATACGATTCATGCATATCCGGCAAAATTCCCTGCGTTTATTGCGTCTAAGGCGTTTGAATATGCAAAAAATGAGGGTATAAAAATAAATAAAGTGGCAGATATTTTTTGTGGTTGTGGAACGGTTGCCCTTGAAGCAAGAAAACATAACTATGATTTTTGGGGATGTGATATTAATCCGGTTGCGACATTGATTGCAAAAACAAAAAGTTGTGAGTATAACGAACAAAAACTGATAAAGTACCATGATGATATATTGAAGAGAGTTTTACAAGAAGAAATTAGTATTGATAAATATAAAAATGCTAATGAGAGATTGAAATATTGGTTTACAGAGAAAAATTATTTGGATTTATATAAATTATGTCGAGCCATAAACATGACTGTTGATGATGAAAAATATGAAGAAGCATTTCAATGTATATTTTCATCAATTTTAAAAGCATGCTCTAAATGGCTGACAAAGTCAATAAAACCACAGATCGATCCAAACAAAAAAGAAGCAGATGTTATGAAGTGCTTCGAAAAACAGTATAAAAAATTCTTAAAGGCGATCAAAGAGTTGAAACATAGCAAAAGTAATGTGGAGATAAAATGTGATAATTTTTTATCTTGTAAAGAATTGCCTAAAGTAGATTTGGTAATAACCAGTCCACCATATGTTACATCTTATGAGTATGCAGATTTGCATCAATTGTCATCATTATGGCTAAATTATACGGATGATTATAGAAAATTACGTAAGGGTTCGATTGGTAGCATTTATTATAGTGATGATAGTAGCATATGCTTGCTTAATTTAAATAATACCGGGCGAGTGATAGTGAAGGGATTGATGGATAATGGATGTCCAAAATCTAAAATAAAATCAATTGCACGTTATTATCTGGATATGCAACAGGCTATTGAGAGGTGCTCTTTAATGTTAAATGAAGGAGGTATGATTTTTTTTGTTGTTGGTGATACAGAGTATAAAGGAGTAAAAATATTAAATTCTCAGCATTTAGTGGAGACATTACATAATCAAGGGTTTACGGATATTAAAATAGGAAAACGTACCATTTCTAAAGGAATATGCGTTCCGTTTAGAGATGGGCAGGGAAAATTTTCAAAGGATAAGTCTCAAAGAAAGATTTATCACGAAGAATTTATTATTAGCGGGAGGTATTATAGATGAATTTAGAATTAATAGGAACAAAGATAGATGACATACCTGTTACTATTAGCAGTAGAATTATTGAACTTTTTTCTGCTGGTTTGTATTCAAGTCCCAATAAAGCATTTGAGGAGTTGATTTGTAATTCATATGATGCTTTTGCTAGTAGAGTTGCTGTGTATAGTCCAGATGATCCGACAATTCCGAATGCTTATATTTGGGTGTGTGATAATGGAGAAGGACTGGACGCTGGTGAATTGAAACAATTATGGAAGATAGGAGAATCGCTAAAACGAAAGAATAAAGATAGGGATGAAAAGCGTTTGCAGATTGGCCAGTTTGGTATAGGAAAGTTATCGACATATATATTGGCAAGAAAACTGACTTACATATCAAAAAAGAATCAAAGATATATATTGGCAACAATGGATTATAACCTTATTAATAACGATGCTAATGGGATAAAAATTGATGAAAGAGAGGTAACGGAGGAGGAAGTTAAAAGAATTACAGATGAGTATATAAAATCTGAGTTGTTAAATTTTGAATTATACGGGAAAAAATCGTCGGAGACATGGACGATAAGTTTAATGACTGAGTTAAGACCTAAAGCATCGGAAATTAAACTTGGAAGATTAAAATGGTTGTTGAGTACAGCATTACCGTTGAATCCAGGGTTTCAATTAATGTTTAATGGTACTGATGTCGAATCTTCAAAAATAAAAACTCCGATTATTAAGAAATGGATTATAGGTAAGGATGATGAAACATTAAGCAAATTAGGTGGAACTGTTAGTAAAATTGAAGAAGGTAAGATATTTGTTGATTTGCAGAACATTAAAGGCATTAATGGAGAATTTGTATTATATGAGGATTCATTGGTTGACGGAAAATCTGCAAAACTAGGGAGAAGCCACGGCATTTTTTTGATTATCAGAGGTCGATTGATTAATTTGGATGATCCGCTTTTAGGAATGGAGGCGTTTTCTCATGGTGTTTTTAATAGAGTTAGAATTATTATTAATGCTGATGAATTAGATGAAAATTTAACATCAACTCGTGAAGCGGTTAGGGATTCTGTCCCTTTTACGCAATTAAAAGAGTATATAAAAAAGAAATTTAATAATGAAGTTCGTAAATATTATTTTGAACAGGAAAGAAGATTAAATGATGAAAAATCGATTTCGTATAGAATGTCGCAGACGGCGTATACAACATCAAAACGACCAGTATATAATTTTATTCAGAGGTTTTTTGAGGAAAAGATAGTTAATCCTATATTAATAGAAAAACCGACGGAAGATATGAAAGACAAGCTTTTGAATTTATATGAAAAAGATTTAGAAACCGGGGAACAAGTTATTGAGAAAATAGAGTATGGGTATAAACAAATTGAAGATCCCATAGCAAAATTGAATTTATTAACACGGACATTATCGATAAATAATTCACATCCATATGTTGCTAATTATATGGATAATAACAAAAATTTGATTCCCTTGGAGAGCTTTGTTATAACGGAGGTGCTAACAGAATCTCATTTGTATGAGCTAGCATTGGATGAAGGAATGGTAAATGAAATTATAAGAAAACGAGATAGCACACTTAGACAATTAGCGTTATCTGATAAAATGGGAATTCCGACAGCAGCAATGTTTTTGAAAGATTCTTTAGATAATCCGAGTGGATTAGAAGAGGCACTTGCTCGTGTGATGACTGTTTTGGGATTTGAAGTGACTCCTATAGGTGGCAATGGCGAACCGGATGGAAGGGCTGTAGCTTGCTTGGGGTTTAGTGAAGAAGGCAAAAACAGAAGTTATTCTTTGACTTATGATGCAAAAAGTACGACGAAATCAAAGATTGCTGCAGCCACTGCTCATTTGTCAGGTTTACGAAGACATCGAGAAAAGTATTCTGCTGATTTTAGTTTAGAAGTTGCAATTGATTATCAAGGGGCAGACGATGAAATGAGTGCTATTTCAATCGAAGCAAAAAACGAAAAGGTTACTATGATGACAGCAAAAGATTTGATAAAATTATTGCTTTTAATAACGCCAAAGCAAATAGGATTAGACAAACTGCGAGAACTGTTTGAGACGTGTTATGCTCCTCAGGATGTTCATGCATGGGTAGAGAATATAGAAAAAATAGAGGTTGAAAAACCACCATATTACGAATTGATTGATATAGTATATGAGTTGCAAAAAACGGATTCAGAAGCCCCTGATTTAAGTATTGTAAGATATAAATTAAAAGAAAAAATGAAAAAAGATTATTCTAAAATACAGGTAAAGGAGTGGATAGATTTATTGTCAAACTTAATACCGGGAAGTGTAACGATTGATGGCGATTATGTTGGTGTACAGGCAAGTGCGCAAATAATAAAGGAACGTGTGCATAAGGCAATAAGCGACATGCCGTTGGGATATAAAGCATTATATAATGAAATATTCAAATAGAATATTAATGGTCAGTTGATAAATTCATTAACTCTAGAGCAACGATACCCTGTTGTATTTGTTGAAGAGCCATAATATGGGTAGGTGAGTATCCAATTGATTGAAGAAATGATATGACTTCTTCTAAACAAGAGAATAAATGGGAATATGAAATATTTTGTCGCATAAATAATCACCTCGTTTTTGTTCTTTTGATAGTGTATTCTTTTTTGCAAAATTTATACATAAAATCATAATAATGGTCAGCGAATCATTAGAATGATGGCATAATGGGGGCATGTCATGCCCGATGTTCTTACGAAGAGCTGACTTGAGAATGGGACTTATAAATATGACGCACATCTGCTATAATTTATTGGCAACACTTTGGCAACAAAAAATCAGTAAGCCAAAATAAAATATGCAAAACAAATAAATTACAGGCGATTTCACCACAAAAACTAAACAAAATCGTTTAACATATGTGGCAACTTTGCCGAGTTTGAATGATGTAAAAATAGCGGGAAGCCAGTGTTTATGCGGCTTCCCGTTTTGCATGCTTGCAAAATGCTTGCAGTTTTTTAAAAGAAATAGGGAGAAAACGTTTGATAAAAGTTATCCTTTTAGGTAATCGGTTCCCCAATCACACATGGCATCAAGAATAGGAGCAAGCGTCTGACCAAAGTCAGTCAATGAATATTCTGTTTTGGGTGGAACAACTGGATATACAGTTCTATTAATCAATCCATCCTTTTCTAATTCTCGTAATTGTTGGGCAAGCATTTTATCGGTTGCCTTTGGAATTCTTTTGTGAATTTCACTATAGCGTAGAGTTTGATTCATTAAATGCCAAAGAATGACCGCTTTATATTTTCCTCCGATTAATTGTATAGTAGCTTCAACGGGACAATTAAACGTATTTTTACATATTGATTTCATGATAAACAACTCCTTACTTACTTTTTGGATAGTATATACCTAAAAAGTGCATTCTTGTCATTTTGATTGTTTGAGATATAATTATAATACAGACCGGTCGAAGATACAATAGAAAGGCAGGAATAGTGAAATGAATTTTTTAGATATTGCAAAAACTCGTTATTCTGTCCGTAGTTATAAGGATAAGAGAGTTGAAAAGGAAAAACTGGAACAGATATTAGAAGCTGCGCATGTAGCTCCAACAGCAGCAAATTTACAACCTGTAAGATTATTGGTAGTTCAGGAAAAAGAAGGGTTAGATAAGATCAGTGAAGCGGCAAACATTTATAGTGCTCCGCTTGCAATTATTGTTTGCAGTGATCATTCAATTGCATGGAAAAGACCATTTGATAATAAACAAACGACAGATATTGATGCATCAATTGTTACCGATCACATGATGTTGGAAGCTACTGAATTGGGATTAGGAACTGTATGGGTGTGTTATTTCAAACCGGATATTATAAAAAAGGAGTTTGAATTGCCAGATACACTTGAGCCAGTAAATATATTGGTGATTGGATATTCTGACGAAGAACCAATGCCTTTAAATCGACATAGCGAAAATCGTATTCCTTTATCCCAATTAGTTTCTTACGAAATGCTTGGGAATTAATGTGTTAAAAATAAATGAGGGGTTGTCTTTCAAGATGACAGCCCCTTAGAAAAATAAATGTATGTTCATAATGATGAACTATTAATCTCTTTTAAATTGAGATAATAACAGTTTTTTCTTTAATTTTTATACGTTATCTTAGAATTGATTTTTGTGATACGTCTTTTCCAAATTACAAATTGAATTACCCATACAATTATAAAAATCACAAAGAATATTGCGAAGTAGCATAATACACCCCTAACAGAATGCTCCATCCACTCGCATACATAAGCAACTGTCATCATAAGAACTGTAACAATTGCGAAATAAACGCTTGTTTGTTTTAAAAGGCTCCAATCATCTTTTTCCCATATAAGAGAACTTCCAGCAAAGCCAGCACCTAGAAGAGCACTCAATATTGTCTGAACAATGACTGCTGTAATTTCATTTCCAAATTGTTTTATCAGGCTTGGTACACATGGATAAAAATTACCATCACCCAAGGAAATTGAAATGCCTATGGTAATTAGATAACAAATTACAATTCCACCTAACAATCCACCTACAATTCTGCTAACTAATTCTTTCTTCATAAAGCTCACCTCATAATCCTAATAGTCTTTTGATTTTAGAAACATATCTTCTGGAAACATAACTTACATCTCCATTAGACAATTCCATACAAATTGTTCCTACAAAGCTTAAATCAAGGTTCTTAACCTTTTTTAGATTAACAATTTCTGAATTAGATATCCTTACAAAAAGAGTATCATCTAATCGTTCCTCTAATTCATAAAGTCTTAATCGAAGTTGATACAAATCATATTCTGTTTTTGCAAATACTTTGCCTTCTTCGGCATAGATTCTAAAAAGTGATTCTTGCTCTAACAATTCAACTTTGTCATTTTTGATACCAGAAATGATTGTTGTTACAGCATCTGCCTGGTTTATAAAATCTACGATTCGATTTACTTCATCTGTCATACGGGCTGTTGTAATTAATGTTTCAGGCTCTTCGTAATTTGCATCAATCTTAATGCTCAGTTGCATAGTATTCCTCCTTCCTTGCTTTGTAGTATATCTCTATTAGGATTAAAATCCACAGTTTATCAATAGGTGGTCATTTTTATAACATAAGTGGTTGTTAATTTACTCTAAACTAACATAGGATTTTCTCTAAGCGGTTCTACTTCAATAAAATAACAAATAATTATTTTCGATATTTTCCCATTCATTAAGAACTTGCCTCCAAATCTATCGCCTATGTTAAGTTTATATATAGTCGCTGATAGGAACATTGAATATCTGCAATGTATCCCCAAGCTCTGCCTTATACATGTCCTCGTCATACATAGCTGAATTCTTTTCTTCTAAGTGGCGCATATGTGCATGGAACAATGTTATAAGCTGCATGTTATTGGAATATAGTGCTATATTCATATCTCCATTTACAGGAACTGGCGATTCGTGTATTTCAATTCCAAGCTCTTTCATATCATACCAGCATTGTCTAAATTCCATATACATTTTTTTGATTTCATTTGAACTGTTCAGAATGTAATCTAAATCAATATAAAATGCGGCACTTCGTCTGCTCATAATTTCATCAACAGACAAAGTGAACTTAATTCCGGCATCTTCCAATGAAAGCAAGGTGCGATAGAATTCGGAGAACCGAGTAATCGGTTGTCTGTCAGAAGGTAGCAGAGAAGAGGCATCTTCATTAAACTTCTGAACGAGTGCAAAATTGTTGGTAATCTCTTCTGCAAAATTATATGGATATCTTGCTTTCCAGCGGATATAATCATTTTTCTTATCTGTAATGGTACTATCAGAGTCATTAATATCTGGTTGCAATTCATTTCGTTTTTTTACCCATGCTGCAATTCCATCTATGAGCCAATTAGCATTCTCACATTCTCCTTTTGAAAAGGCCAGTTGATAATTCTCACCAACTTTTTCAAAATGCAAGCCATAGATATCTTCTAATTCAAAAAGGACATGCATTACACTGGTGGGATCATCAAAATCCGGTTCAGCGAGTGTAGAAGGATTTACATCAAGAGCGTCTGCAATCTCAAACAGTTTCCCATCCTTTGGCTTTCTTACATCATTTTCATACTGACGTATGCGGTCTCCGGTCAGTTTGACCATTGAGCCAAGCTGTGCCTGTGTCAGACCTTTTAGTGTCCGATATTTTCTAATTTTATCTCCAAGAGTCATATAAAAATCTCCTTTACGATAAGCAATTTTTATTTAATAGCATTATTGTACCACGAATAAAGAAAAAAGTGAACAGAAAAGTTAATGCCAAATAGAATAAAAGTACAAAAAAGTACTTGACGAAACAAAAAAAGATATTGTACTATAATTGAACAAGTACAAAAATGTACGCATAGAATAATTGCAAATGTTTTCAAAGGACATTGAAGTGAGGAAAGGAGGAATCAGCCTATGAATAAAAAGATGTATGTAGATGTTACAGAAGTCTGTGAGGATTGGGGTGTCAGCAGAGCTCAGGGCTACAAGATCATTAAGCAGCTCAATGAACGGATGCTTGCCATCAATCCGAATCTTATCGTTTTATCCGGCAAGGCAAATCGAAAGTTCTACGAGGAGAACTGTTATGGCATGGCAAAAGAAGCGTAGCAACAAAACCTTCGCTGGAGGTTTGGGCTGCATGCTAAGGCAAAAAAAGACCTTTCCCCGGCAAGAGAAAGGTCAACAACACATCAGAAGCTGTGATGTATCGTTTGCACATTTACTATATCACAGCTTCCTGACTTACACAATCATAAGAGAGGAGGCGATTGATTATGCCAGTATTTAAGAACAAGACGCAGGGACAGTATGTGAATGTTTACAAGGATATTTTGAAAAATCATTCATTGAGCCTGCGTGACAGGGAAATGGTGGTTACACTGCTTTCCCTGCCGGATAATTGGGAGTTTACCATATCGGGATTGAGTAAGATTATTCCCGATGGAAAAAGTTCCATACGAGCCAGCCTGTCGCACTTAGAAGAGCTTGGATATATTTCAAGAACTCAGGAGAGAGCCGAACGTGGTAAATTTGGAAAGATAGCGATAGAGATTCATGAAACTCCGGTTGAACCGTTGTCCGATTTTCGGCAAACGGAGAACCCGACAACCGATAATCCGTCAACCGAAAATCGCACACAATATATTAATAATCAATTAAATAATAACCAAGTGAATAATCATCCATCTATCAATCATTCAGATGAGAGCGAGGGAGAGACGGACACAGAACAGCTTAGAAAGTTTGTAGCTGAGAATATCAAGTTGGAGCAGTTTTATGAGCTGGCAGAAGGAAATGCCAGCGAACAGGAAATGATACGGGAGATATACGATACCATCTGCGACGTGGTTTGTTTTCCGAGAAAACAGATAACGATTAAGGGTACGAGTTATCCCTGGCAGGTTGTAAAAAAACAGTTCCTGAAGCTGAAACCGGTTCATATTGCGAATCTGTTGGAGCGATTGGTGGATAACAGTTTGGAAATCAAAAATATGGAATCTTATCTGATATCGACGCTATATGCGGAAAGTCTGTCAGGCACATTAAAGGAGCAGGCAGATTTGCATGATGATTATCTCCGATATTTGCGTGGGAATCCATATCAGAATATACAATGAAGGAGGTGCTGTTTATGTCAGCAAGTAAAGATACGAAAAGAGGTACTTGGAAAGTTTATATCAGATATAAAGACTGGCAGGGAGTCGGTCAGGTTCATACGAAACGTGGCTTTGCAACTAAGAGAGAGGCACTTGAGTATGAGCGTGAATTTCTGCTAAAGAAATCAAAAGATGTCAATATGGGATTTCCACAGTTCGTAGAGGTCTATATGGAGGATATGAAGCCAAGGTTGAAATTGAACACATTTTTAACCAAGAAGCACATTATGGAAACGAAGATTATTCCTTATTTTGAGAAGAAAAGTCTTGCGGAGATTACGGCAACGGATGTCATTCAGTGGCAGAATCAGTTGCTTAGCATGAGAGATGAAAATGGGATGCCGTATTCACAGACGTATCTTCGTACCATCCAGAACCAGCTCAGTGCGATTTTTAATCATGCCTGCCGCTTTTACGGATTGACAGCCAATCCATCGAAGCAGGCGGGAAAGATGGGAAAGGCAAAAGGAAAGGAAATGCTTTTCTGGACGAAAGAGGAATATTTGAAGTTTTCAGAGGTAATGAAAGATAAGCCGGTTTCCTATTATGCGTTTGAAGTCCTTTACTGGACAGGAATTCGTGAAGGTGAACTCCTTGCTCTTGAAAGAGGTGATTTCAACATTCCGGACAGGAGATTGACCATCAACAAATCTTACCAGCATTTGCAGGGAGAGGATTATATAACCAGTCCCAAAACGGAAAAGAGCAATCGTGTAATTGAGTTGCCGGAGTTTCTTTGCCGGGAGATGGAAGATTATTTCGGAATGCTCTACAAATGCGATGAGCATACAAGACTGTTCACATTTTCCAAAAGCTATCTGCACCATGAGATGGACAGAGGCGCAAAGGCAGCAGGGGTGAAGAGAATTAGAATTCATGATCTTAGACATTCGCATGTGGCACACTGCATTGAGCTTGGATTTTCTCCGGTAGCGATTGCGGAGCGGATGGGACATGAAGGAATCAATATCACATTTAATTACGCTCATCTTTATCCGTCCAAACAGAAAGCACTTGCAGACAAGCTAAATGAGGACAGAGGCGATGTAGATGCAACGGAGAAAAAGGAGGCGGAGTGAATATGATTACAGGTCGGTTAGGTTATAACAGTGCAAATGACAGATACGGACTTTTAGTCTCTGATTTATGGGAACATGACGGCTTCCACTGCGGAGAAGTCTTGGAGGTTATAGTAGATGATAAATGGCAGAAAACCAGAATGGAGATGGGGATTGACCGTCAGTGGTATCTGGTGGGAACCCCATATTATGGAGACCTGGAATACGTCAGGGCAAGGATATAGGAGGCGAATATTATGGCGAAGATTTACAGACGGGAAAACCTTGTATCGGGTGTGACACCTAAGAAAAAGAACGAGAAGAACCGGAAGAGGAGTGTGATTGTGAACTTCCGGGTGACACCGGAGGAAAAGCAATTTATTGATGAGAGGATTGCCTTATCGGGACTTCCAAGGGCGGAGTTTTTCATTCAGAGTTGTATGCACCAGAAAGTAATCACATTTGGAAATGTGAAAACCTTTGATGCAATAAGAAAGAAACTGTTAGTGATTGATGAACATTTGCAGGCAGTAGAAAAATCGGAGGAGCTGGATTTGAAAATATTAGAATCCCTTCGGATGATATTGGAAATGCTTGCAGGATTAGAAAGAGAGGATGAAGTGAATGAGTAGATCAACAAAAAGTTATGAAGAGCGTTTGCTTGAAATGGAAAGACGAGAGCAGGAAAGTCTTGAAAAAGCAAAGAAATATGCAGCACAGAAACGGGAATTACAGAAGCGGCAGAAAGCCGAAGAGAGTAAAAAGCGCACACACAGACTTTGCGTGATTGGCGGTGCGGTGGAATCGGTGCTAGGCTGTCCGATTGAGGAAGAAGATATTCCGAAGCTGATAGGTTTTTTAAAACGACAGGAAGCAAATGGAAGATATTTTTCTAAGGCGATGCAGAAGGAGCAGATGCCGGAAACGGAAGAAGTGTAATGGCAGAGGGGTTAGATTTTCTAATCCCTTCATTGCTCTTCATGAAGGGCGCACTTATAGACAACCAGAGGTCGTCTAATAAGTTTGCCGCAAGCGGCAACCGGTCTGCGCTTCGCTTGCCGGGCTCGTTCCGTCGGCGGGGCTTT
>OKRY01000866.1_pt1 | contig 24971 bp, 12 predicted proteins | sample 1601121 | NCBI WGS metagenome assembly OKRY01 (sample SAMEA3541546, study PRJEB24748) | human gut metagenome | biome: human gut; feature: human-associated habitat; material: faeces | place: China | collected 2012
GATAGTAGGGGCTTGCATTTGTGAGCCCTTTTTGTATTTTAATTTCCGATGTTGAAGAAAGGATTTAGTTATGGACTTGCTTGAGGTAGGAAAAATAGTTAATACACACGGTTTAAGAGGTGAAGTTAAGGTTGTTCCTTGGACCGATTATCCCGAAGTGTTTGAAGATATAGATTTTGTTTATGTAAAGAAAAAAGGTTTATTATTAAACCTTTATTATTCTTCTCCAACATTTGTATAACTAACATTTATATTAACTTCATCAGATGAATAACTCACTATATACACATTATTGTCTTCAGTTACATATGCATATCCTGTCCCATCATTTTTAACAGTTATACCAAATGGTTTTAAAATCTCATTAAATGTTGCTGCTTTTACTGCAAAACTGTATTTTGTATATTCTTTATCATCTATTGTTTGAGATTCCTTAACAGTATTTTTATCATCTATATTTATACCTTTTAGAAATAAATCTGTATTAGTATAATCATATTTTAATTTTACATTAACTGTCTTACCTAAAACATCAGTTACTTCTGTTTTATTGTCTTTTATTTTAGCAACATACGATGCATTATTATCATTAAAACTTATTGTATATTCTTTATTTTCTTTATTTAAAACAACATAGTTTTCATTAAATGAATCTGTACGTATTGATACCTTTGTTCTATAACTTTTTACTTTATCTATTTTAGTATTATTTGCAGCTGAATTTAAATCATCTACCTTACTATTTCCAAAAAATAACAAAAGTAATATACATAGAAATAAACACGCTATTAATATAATTATTCTTTTCGTTGGTATTGTTTTCATTTTTACCTCCATTATTCTGTAGTACAAGTTAAACTTGTATTAGTCTTTTTATTATTTATAGTTGTATTAGTTGAAACCATGTTACATGTCAATAAACCAGAATTATCATTTGCTACTGTAAGATTTGTGTTATTATAAAATAAATAATCATCTACAGATGTAACTGTACTTGGTATTGTAACAGATTTAATATTATTACTTTGGAAAGCATTCATACTTATTTGAGTTATTCCTTCATTTAATGTTAAATTTTGTATATTTAATGACCCAAATGAATTTCTTCCTATTTTCTTAACACTTCCATATATATTTATTGTTTTTTCTTTTGTTGCATCCAATCCTTTAAATCCATCTTCTAATATTTCTTGTGATTTCGAAGAATTTTTACCAATATTTAAATTTGAAACAATTAATTTATTAAACATAGTAGAATCCATACTTGCTACTCCATCACCAATATTTAATGTATTTACAACTCTATTACCTAAAATAGAATTTCCTATTGTAGTAACAGAATCTGGAATCGTTATTTCATTAATTGTATTCTTTGCTTCTGAATTTAGATAAAAAGCCATATTAGATATTTTTTGTAATCCCTCATTAAGATTAATACCTTTAAGTGGCACTCCAGTAAATGCTTTTGAACCTATCTCTGTTACACTTCCAGGAATATCTATACTAAGTAATCCTGAATTTGCAAATGCATCCTCATCAATTAATGTTAAACTATTTGGAAGTTTTATATCTGTTAAACTTGTATCAGACTCAAAGGCATAACCATTTATACTTGTAAGTTTTTCTGGTAAAGTAACAGATGTTATTGAACTATCATTTGAAAAACCACTATAAGGGATTGAGTATACATTATTTTTTATTACAACTTTTTCTAATGATGTAAATCCACTAAATGACGCCTGATCAATAACTTGTTCTGTTTGAAGAGTATCACTACCTATAGTCAAATCTTTTAGTGTCGATTTTATACCAGAAAATGTACTAGAAGTAATCTTAAATCCACCACCTGTATTTAATGTTGCTACTGGTGTTCCAGAGAACACATTACCAACAGTTGTTAAACTGTCTGGAAGATTAACACTCTTAAATGCATTATTACCAAAGCAATAGTTATTAAGGGTTTTTATCCCCTCATTTAATGTTAATTTACTAATATTATTTGCTATAAAAGCATTTTCGCCTATAGTTTCTACTGATCCTGGAACATTTAATGCAGAAATACTATTTCCAGCAAAAGATGTTGAACCAATACTTGTAACTGAGTCTGGCAATGCTAATGCCAAAATTGAATTGCTTACAAATGAATTATCACCCAAAGTTTTTATTGTAGGAGAAATTATTAGTTTAGATGATATACTTTTTTGAGCAAAACCAGCAGTTGATATACCAGTAACTGTCTTACCATCTATTTTTGTTGGAAAAGCCCATACATTATCTTTATATGATGATGGTGCTGTAGACTTAAATCCACTTATGTTTACTGTTCCATCTGAGTTTTCAGTTGTAGAATATAAACTTTCATCTATATAATCTTTACATATTTTATTATATTCTTCTTCACTTATTGTTCCATAATCATATATATGTTCATTACAAACATATTTAATAGTTCCATCATCTATATAATCTTTAATATTTTCAACAGTTGTTAAATCAACTCTAATTACAGGAGTTATGTAAAATGGTGTTCCAGATTCACTAAATCCAAATGTTGATTGCATTGAATTTTGCATTAGATAATAGAATGTATTTTCACCCATTATCAAACATGGCATATATGTTGACGATGGACAAATATTTAATCCATTTAACAATGCATTGTTATTTTCACTAAGTTCAACTGTGTTCATTATTCTTGCTTTTAAACCTGTAAAATCAAACGTTGAATTTATATTATATTTTGCTTCTGGTTTTGGAATTTTATCACTCCAAGTCTCAGTTATTGTATTAATATAATTTACTAAGGCTCCATCAGCTGACCCATTATTATTCTCTAGTGCCTTACCATAATCATATACTCCAGTATTTTTGTATACTAATTCATATTTACCTTCATCTGTATTTCCATGAAGTACAAGCCACGCATAACATGTATCTGATTCATTATCACACAATTTATAATTAATTGGATCAAAATATACTACTTCATTTTCTTCGTATTTAGGAAGCTTACTTGGATCTATAGTACTTGTTGTTCCACATTTATCACTTTTTTCAGCACTCCATTTACCATCATTATAAATAACATTATATTCATTAATACATAGATTTGCACCTACTACTCTTTTGTCATTTATTGTAACTGATCCACTTTGTGGTTTATTTTTTACAGTTACTGAACTTAATTCATTTACACTGTAAACAGATTGACCTGACTTAAAAAAAGATTTATATTTGCTTGAATCTAAATCAGAGAAAGTCATATTTTGATTTACCGCTCTTGCATATAACTGTCCTGATTCGATAGATGTTTGTCTCTTACTATTTTCAATAACATCTAATACTTTTGGTACTGCTACTACGGCAATAACTGAAATTATTATAATAACCGCAAGTAATTCAATTAATGTAAACCCTTTATTTTTATCATCTAACTTTTTCATAAATTCCTCCTAGTATTACATTATAAGTATAAAATACAATCAAAAATCAGTCAATATAAAAAGAGTTCAAATGAACTCTTTTTACACTTTTCTTGATAGTTTTCTTTGCTCTTTAAATGCAAAGTATAAACCTAGGATTATTGATACCATCGCAACTATATAAATTATATATTTTATTTGATTTACTCCTGTTTGGATTGTTATTATTAAATATGCTAATGCTGATTCTATTACTTTTCTCTTTTCATTAGTATTTTCTAAGATATTTCCATTTACTTTTCCATCTTCTGTTATTGTAAATTCTATATCTTTATTATCACTACTTACTAGTTTATAACTTCCTTCTTCAAGATTATTTAAATATATTCTTCCTTTTATTGAAGTCATTTCACTATTATTTGATCCCGTAATATATCTACCTACTTCTTCGTCCTTTTCCATATTTAATAATTTATATTCATTATCTACTTTCTTATACAAATTATATGTATTTTCTGTTGATAACTTACTTCCATCACTCATTTCATATACAATTATATTTTTTCCATTTTGATTTATATTTAATACTTTTTCTATTGTATTTATTATACTTGCACCTATACTCTCTGATGGAGCTGAATCAATTATTGTAAGTGTTCCATTCTTAACAAAACTATAATCTCCATATGTTATTGTATGTCCATTTAAATATAGATTTATAATTTTATTTTCTGGTACTATTATATCTTCAGTTAATTCTATATCTTTATATATTACTATATTTGATTCTGTATTATCTTTAACTGAATTAATTGCTGTTTGTAAACTAGTAAAGTTAATTCCATTTACCATTGCTACTCTTTCATCATCAGCAATTACAACTAAATAACCAACTTTTGTATTGTTTGTTGTATCATCGCTTATAGAAAGTTTATAACCCGGTTCTATTTCTGTTATTGTTCCAGAAACAGGAGCAGTACCTCCAATTAATTTACCATCATAGAAATTAAATGTCCCTGCATTATTTACAGCATATTTTGATCCTTGAATTACTGGACTTGTAATACTTATTACTCCACCTTTTTCACCAATATTCAATACACCTTCATCATTATATATGCACTCTGTACTACCTGATGTATAGTTACCACTAGTTATATTTAAAGTACCTTTATATCTATTATTAAATACCCTATTTGAACTATTAACACTATTTAACGTTGAATTAGAAACTGTTAGTGTTGAATTATTACTTATATATGCAGTACCTGATAGAGTGTCTATAATACTACTACCACTATTATTATTTAATACAAATCCTTTTGCAGTAGCATTTTGAATTTTCAACTGACCAGTATTAATTATTTTGGATAATATACCTCCAGTTATATTTGTAATTTTATTATTTGTTAATCCTGATACTGTTCCACCAGTCACATTTACTGTTCCTGAATTTTCAAAGGAATTCATAATACCAGAATTTTGAGTAAATATTCCACTAGAAGAGTTTGTACCTAATATTGTTCCTCCATTATTATTAATATTACCATTGTTTGTTACTGCAAAGTCACCACCAGTTATTTCCATAGTTCCATTATTTTCTATTGGAGACTCATAATCTATCTTGCCTGATGACACATTATCAATCATAGTTACTGAACCATTATTTATGAATGGTATATTAGATGTATAAATATTTTTACCATTTATATCAAACGTCATATTCATATTTTCATTAACAATTCCACCATCAATTTTATTTGTATAAATCCATACATTATCAAGTAATTGCAATGTATCATTATTTGATATCTCATTAACTGCAGACCTTATATTATTATATTCTTTATTACTTGTAGTATTTTTTATAACAGGTGTATCAACTAAATAATAACCATCCGTTGATACCTTAACATTATAACCATCTTCAACTTCTATTGGTTTTGAAATATTTTTCTTTACAATTCCATCATAGAAATATAGATTTAAATATGTAGCAGTAATTCTACCACTAATCATTGGATCTGTTATTGAAACATTAGAGTCCCCTTTTATACCCAAAGTTACATTCATATCGCTCTGATTTTTCATAGTTGAAATAGAACCTGCAACTGTTCCAGATTTAATAATTACTGTTGGAGTAGATGTATATGAATACATATCATAAATGCTTGATAATGTTCCTGATTCCATTGTAACTCTGCTTACACCTACAATATTATTTACAGTTGAAGAAGTTATTGAAACTCCTGATTGATATCCTTTTATATTTCCATCTATTTCAGTATTATTTAGAGTAATATTATCATAATCCGAAAGGATAACGGTATCTACTGCTCCACTATAATTTCCACCTTCAATTGATAATTTTAATCCTCCACTATATGATGAAAATTTTGGACTAAACTTACCACAATTTACACTACTGTAATAAGAATTACAGTTTAATATATTGTACTTTTGATTTTTCATTTCAACATTCTTTAAATTAATTGTATTCCCAACATGTTTACTTTGCATAAATATACCATTATAAGTATTTATTGTTGCACCATCTACTTTTACTGTTGTTTCTGGATTAATTACGGTTAAGAATTTTCCAAATTTAAAATTGAAAATTCCTCCTATTATTTCTACACTCTTTGCGTCATATGTTCGAATTAATCCAAATTCAGTTGCATCACTATCAGTTGTAGTCTGATTGCTAAATCTAGGGTCTCTAGTAATATTTGTATTATTTAAAATAAGCTGTCCAGTTAAAATATCAAGAGAATGTAATTCATCATCAGCCATATCATAATATTTAGATGTTATATTTGAATTACTAATATTTAAAATTGGGCTATTAGAACCATAATTTTTAATAATACATCCATAAGACGATGATGTTATTGTTACACCTGTTATATTCATATTTGATTCATTTTTTATTAAACCAACATATTCAATAGTACCTTTATTTAGTGTGAAATCTTTAGTATTAGTTATTGTTGATGATGATGGTATTGTAATATTATTTGCTGTAAATGTAGAACTATTTGTTATTGGTCCAGTAATATTATCATTTTCAGAAACAAGTATACCATTATTAGTTAATGCATCACTACTTCTAATTTGTGAATTTGAAATATTTATAGTACCATTATTTGTTATTGACTTACCACTAGTGTTTATTTTTATAGAATCAACTGTTGCTGTTCCTGAGTTAAATATTACACTATTTGATGATGTTTTACCATAAGAATTGTATAAAATTGATTCTTTAATATTTAATTCACCATTTACTTTATTACTTATCATTTCACATTCAACTGTACTTTCAATATATATTTTATTCAATTTTAATATTCCAGAATTATCGATAACATTACTTCCACCAGTATTATATATACCGCCATCATCAATTGATGGTGTTGTTTCATTATAATTACTATTTGTTATTGTTAACTCTCCTAAATTTGAAAGGAATAAAGCATTATTTTCATTTATTTTATAACCATTTACATCTATAGTAACATTTAATCCTTCTGGAACTACAGTTGCTTCAGCACTAGCAAGCGTTGAAATTTCACTTATTACTTGTATAGTATTACCATCTGTTGCTTCATCTAAAGCCTTTTGTAAAGTACTATATTCTTTTTCAGTATCAACGTTTCTTGCAACCATTGTTTCTTTTTCATCTTTATGTAAATATTTTGAATTATCTACTTGAATTACAGTATATTCATCTTCAGTGTCATACACATTTCCATCAATTGGTGTTGTACCTGTGAATATTCCATCGTAGAACTTAAATACCGTTTTTGAACCAGTTTTTATACCCGCAGTTGTACCTGTTATTTCAGGATTAGAAATTGATACATTTAAACTTCCATCATCGTTAGTATCACCTTTAATACCGAAAGTTATAGTATTTTCACTAGTATTTCGTATTGCAATTCCATCTGCAGATGTATATGTTCCACTAATTATATTAACATCACCAGTTGTAGTAGAATAAATTGCGCTATTTCCTGAACTACTAACATTTGAACCAGTTACTGTTATATTTGCCGTTCCCGTTAATTGGAATGGTACACAAGCAGCAACATATTTACCACCATTTACTATAACATTTCCTTTTTTAAAGTTTAAAATACCATATGTTGATGTTACCATTGATGTTGATGTTATATTATTATTATTAAATATTGCACTATTACCATTATTAGTAAAGACATTATAATTATTAGTACTAAATACATTATTAGTAAACTCAATAGAATTATCATTTGTTCCAATATATTTTAATGAAGAATTTAAGTCATGAATTTTTGCAATTCCTGAATTATAAATCAAATTATTTGCTTCACTATAATTACCACCAGAAACATCAACATTTCCATTTGCACTTGTTTTTATGGCATATGATGTTTTAAAAGTTCCTCCTGTAATATTAGTTATTCCATCAGAATAAACTGCAATATACCCTACTTCAAAATTTCCATCATTTATGTTTGTTGTTGCATCGCTAGAAGTATATATAATATTATCTGTATCATTACTAATATTTCTTATAGAGAATGTACCACCAGAAACATTTAGTTTAGAATTATTAGTTATAAATCTCATTGGCTTACTTGTTTTATAATTACCACTGAAATTATGAACAATTGAACCAGAATTGAAATTCATATTACCATTGTTTATAAATGTATTTATATTGCTATAATAACATTTTAAATTAATTCCATTATTTTCCAATGTTCCATTATTTTCTAATAAACTTTCTCCATAAACTCTACTAATTTCTGAAGAAGAATCAGACGTTTTCAATTTTAATGTTCCATTATTTACAATCAATGGATTTTGTTTTTTATAATATACTATTTTTTTGTCATCTAAATTTAATTCTATATTTTTATTAGAATCAACTGTAGAATTCAAAACCGTATATATATCTTTTATTATTTTTATTTTTGTTTGATTGTTATCGCCATTAACGTTTTCTATTGCTTCACTTAATGTTTTATATTTAGTTTCTCCAATTTGAGCAACATAATCTTTATCAATTATTTTATTTAATGATATTTTATTTATGTCATTAGTATTTGAATAGTCAACATCATAACCATTAGGAACTAAATTTATTGAAGTATTTATTACTTCTTCATTATCACTTATAAGAGTTCCATCATAATAATTTACAATTGACTCATTAATAGTTTCAATACTATAGTCAATAGTGTCAATAATAATATTATCACTACTAACAGTTTCATCATCACTTCCAAGATTAATAGTTGAACCTTTTCCATAAATTCCTTTTTTGTAATTTAAAATTTTAAATCCATCATTTAAATTTAGTGTTCCTTCATTTGTTACTGCTGTAAGATTACTTTTTGTTGATGTCATGGTAGTATTTTCCGCTGTAAGTATACCTAAATTTTGAATTGTTCCATCAGCAAATTGTGTATTATTTATATTTGCATTTCCTCTATTTGATAAAATACCATTAATTTTAGAATTATTATATTTAAACTCTCCACCAGCGTAATTAGTTATATTCATTGCAGTTACATTTTCTTCTATAGTCATATTTTTAGAGTTTTCAATTTTTGTATTAACCATATCCATATTTTTCATTGTAACTGTACTATTTAAGTTTTTAAACAAAGGCATTGATTGAATAATTACATTATCCATATTTAATGTACATGAATTAAAATCAATACTATTTATAGTAGAATCTTTAATATCTATAGTACTACTACCATTATATATATCTCCTAATGTAGAATTATTAATTTCTACTTTTTTATTTGTATTTGAATTAACGGTTCCTTCAATATAACTATTATTAATCTTAATATCCTTTTTGCCCATTGAATACGAATTTTTTATTCCATTATCTATCGCTTGTGAACCGTATATATTTGAATTATTTATTTCAAGCATTCCTTTTTCACTTAATTTAAACGCATAAGCACTAGTTGATGATGGTACAATAATTGATGAATTATTTATAGTTAACTTATAAATAGATGAATCTATTATTGCAGATGAATAATTATAATCCCTTATGATAACATTGTCTAATGTTAAGTCTGAATTACTTTGATTATATATAGAACCACCAACAAATGTATAACCTTTAATATTATTTTTCTTAATACTTTTTGTATATAATGAATAATTACTTGTTGATGCAATTGTTCCAGAACCTTCTACAATTTCACCTGTTTCTCTGTTATTAACACCATAAGCATATGCTCGAACATATCCTCCATTACCTATGCTCAAATTTCCATAATTATCTACGCCTGAAGATGAAATTGAATTATCCTTTGTATAAACTAATGTTTTTTCGACACTCAAATATGCACCTTCATTATTTTTTATAGCACTACTTGCAGAACTATAAATTGATGAAACATAATCACTATCAGATAAAGTTGGTATATCAATTTTCGAATTAATTTCGTTTATCCTTAAACTTATTTGTGTTCTTGGTAGACATATTTTTAAATAATATTCTCCGATTTTCGTTGGTTTTAACTCGAAATTAAATGTTTGAGCTGCTGTTGACGTTCTAACAAATCTTTTTTGAACATCAAAACTAGATTCATTTACATTTTTATCACTACTCAAACCAATAGTTACATAACCAAATGAACTAGATGCTTTAGGGAGTGTTATCGTTCCTACTATAGATTTATATTTACTGTCAAAATTTATTTTATAATTTGAAAAAGTTGAATTCATATATGTTTCTTTAGAACTAATACTTATATTTCCATAACTAAATGAATTATAACTACACTTTTTCGTACTTGTTGAGTTGTTGCAAAAGATTGAAAAATCAGATGTATCATATTTTACAGTTTTAAAATCAGATATTTGATTATTAAAATCTTCTATACGATTAGCATAAGTTGGAACATATTTAGAATCTGTTACTTTTAAACTACCATTATTTGTAATAACTGGATCTGAAGATGTTGTTGTCAAAGTGTGACCATTTAAATCTAACTCAACACTTTTAGTACTTTCAATCTGCAATGAATTGCTTATATTTAAATCCTTTATCAATTGAACAGTATCTGCCTCTTTATTTAATGTAGCAGTAACACCATCATATCTTATATAATCATTAGTCTTATCATCGTCATTTAAATATGTAATACCAATTTCAAAACTATCTGCATTCGTGTCTGATACTGGAAGATTTCCATCTTTTTCATAAGCAAATTGTAAATAATATATATTACCCTTTTCCAAAACTTTTGAAATTGTACCAGAAGAAGACTTATTACTTGTAGCAAGTAAACTATCTTTCGAATAACTTGAGCTATTATTATAGTTTATTTTTGTTAAACTATTTTTCATTAGATTAATGAATCCCATAGAATAATAATCATTTTTAGAAATATTATAATTTATATCTATTGGCATATCACTAGTAGCATTTGTTAAATCTATTTTTATATATGATATTGCTGTTGTATTTGCAATTCCTTTATTTTTATTAGTAAATACACCTTTTTCGCTATCATAAGTAAATCCATATGCTGGTTCATTTTTTACATAAATATAATCTAATGTCTCATCCTCATCATTTATTTTTGTTTCTTCTTCTTTAACATCTTCTTTTATTAAATCAGGAACAAGACCATAATATAATGTTGTATTATCCTCTTTGCCAAGTTCTATAATAAATGGATCATCTTGTGTACCACTACCAGATGTTATTTTTACTTTAGGGCTTAAATATACTGTTGGTTTTATAGTACTTGAAGAATACGCAGGGTAAGAATATATACTAGTATATATGCTTGCAACATTCGATGGATATTCGCCACCATAAGTTGGTGTAATGGTCAATGAATTTCCATCTGTATTTGTTGAATTTAACCAACTATTATTTGAAACACAATCACCATATGTATTTGAATTACCATTAATACATTTATCTCTAGTATTACTTGAACCATTTCCTGCAGATAAAATATAATCACTCACATATGGAAGTCCAACTTTACCAATCCAAGATGATGTTCTATTAACAGTATCATAACTATTAGAAGTAGTATTCATATTTGTTTTACCATTATTATTTCCTCTTTCCATAGCATATACTTCTAAAGCGGTTAAATTATTACGTGTATTATAATCATTTGGAAGAGCTCCTGTATTCCAAACCACACTATCTATCATAGATTTAGCACTATTTGATAATCCAATACTGCTAAAGTCACATTGTTTATTATATTCACCTGCACCAATAAAACAATATCCAGATTTTCCTGTCCAATATAAACTATTGTTTAACTTTAAATTGTTTGCTTTTTCTTTACCGATAAAATCTGATTTATTTTCAACTTTATTTAAATCAATTTTAATAACCGGATTTATTGAATATGAATTATTTGAATTACTAAACGGAAAATTATAATTTAATACTTTTTTATAAGCAAGGTTATAATAACTGCTCTCACCCATAACTAATATTGGATAGTTACAAGGCGATGATGCAATGTAAGAAGAAACACAAATGCTAAGTTTTTGTGATAAATTATTTTCTGAAAGTTCCTTGGTATTTAAAATTCTTGCTTTTGATTTGGTAAAATCAAATAGACTATTCATATTACTTTCTGAACTTGGGCTTATAATTTTGTCACTCCATGTTTCAGAAATTTTATTCAAATAATTAATTAACACATTATCATATGATCCACCATTTGATTCTACTGCTTTAGAGTAATCATACACATCTGATTTTTTATAAACAAGTTCATACTCACCAGTACAATTATTACCACTCATAACCGTCCAAGCAGGACATGAATCACTTTCAGAATCACAAATTCTATATTTAACAGGGTCAAAATAAATAGTATCATCAACTATATATTTTGGTAAATCAGGATTTTCTTTTTCACCTTTTTTACACTTTGTATCCTCTGAATAAATATTATTTGGTGCATTATTTTCATAACCCTCATTTAATAATTTCATTAAATCGGCTTGTGACCATTCATTTATTCCTGTACCATTATTTATACTTGAATCACTTGAATCCCATGATAGATAAATATTCAAATCTTGATAAAGTGATTTATCCCTAATCAATTTTATTCTTTTTGCATAATTACCATCAACATCTGTTGTATTAAATATTCCAATTACTCTCCATAATTCATTATTAAATTTAACATAATTTTTAGTATTATTGCCAACAAATCTAAAGTTAGAATCTGTTGTTCCATCATTTTCTACATATGGAAGATTGGTATCAGCAGGTTTATTACTATCATCAATTGTTCCTTTTAAATGAGATAATGTACCAATATTTATCATATTATCAGTAACGGGAACAAGTGAAATATTTTTTATATAAGGATTTGGTTTACCTCCTGGATAAAAACTTGCAAAATGTACATAATACACACTTCCTTTTGGAAGAACATATTTATAATCACGAAAATCATAATAATTACTATTACCATTTATGTAGTAGTTGTTATACGAATTAAATGATAGTAACGTATTATCCATATTATTAATAACAAGTTCCTTATCAGAATCTTTATTATTGCTTGTTATATATATACTTGAATAACTATTCAAGATTAAATTTAAATCTATCATTTGATCAGTCTTAGACTTTGTTAAATCAACTTTTACATACGAATCAAATTTTTCACCATAAGGTGCATAACTTGAAATTGAATATCGATCATATGAAGAATCATAACTATTAATTCCATAATAATTTGTTTTTAGATTTGTTGATAAATCTATATCTTGTTTATCTCCTAAACCAACTATATCAATCGTATTAATTGTAAATTGATCCTTTGAGTCATGTGTTTTATAATAATCTTCAGAATAGTTATCGTAACTATCTTTAAAATAATAAAATTGTATATAATATTTCTTACCTTTTGTTAACACTTTAGAATAATTATATTTTCCAACACGAGGACGAGAACTATCATTAGCATATAAATATCCCAGTGCACCATATGAAGCACTTGATAATTTTTCATTGTTTTCACTTATTACTATATTACCATAATTACAAGAATATAAAGTATCAATCGAGGCATTAATTATTACTTCTTTATCTTCATCTTCATTTGTTAAATCAACTTCAATATATGAGAAAGCTGTTGTTCCATTTTGATATTGATTGTTTGATTTTAATGTTCTTGTTGTTTTGTCATATTCAAAACCATATGAATTAGATACAGTTTCAAGTACAGTATTTTCATCTACAACATATTTATTTATTTTTTGAAGAAACATGTCATAAATTGTAACCATATTAGTTTCATTTTGAGAATATGTAGTATAATCCAATCTTACATAATATTTCTTACCTTTAGTTAAATAAAATTTATAATTATCTCTCTTAGTAGTATCGTCTGTAGTTTTCGTTTGAGATATATTATTACCATAAATATCATTTTCTCTTACAATTACTTCAAAGTTTCCATAATAAGTATCAATAGCATCACTTGAAATAAATAAATACTGATCATTCTCATATCCTGTTAAATCTATTACAGTATATGCTTTTACACTTTTACCTGGCTCTGATGATAGTGTATTTGTTTCACTATCGTAAGTAAATCCAGTATCATCAACATTACTAAATCCTTGCATTAGATTAGTATTTGTTGTCGTAGGTTCAGACAATGTTCCGCTATTTGTATCTTCAACAGCTTTATCTATTTTAGTATAATAAACACCAGTTCTAACTATTCTTGCTTCTGCATCTTCTAGTATCTTTAATGTTGCGACTTGTCTATTATCACTTGTTACTACACTTGCATTATATAGATATGGTTTATCATTTACTTCACCTTCTATTGCAATGTTTCCTGCAATCATTCCATCGTAGAAATTAAATCTTCCTTTTGTATTTTTATCTATATATTCATTTACAACACCAAATGTTCCACCATTTATATATGGTTTTGTTGTTGATACTACTAATTCATCTTCTAATTCACCTAGTGTTAGTACACCTGTTGTTTCATTTTTTAATGCTACTCCTGCATTATTTACTATACTTCCTGCTTCTTCAGCATTATCTTTTATTATTAAATTTCCACCATTATTTATTGTATATGTATCTTTTACTCCTGCTATTGTTTTTCCATTTATATTAAGAGTTATATTTTGTCCTTCTAATACTTCTACACTTTCTTTTGTATCTGTTACCATTTCTATTGTGCATTGGTTACTTGGACATGCTTTTATCGCTCTTTCAAGTGAGCTAAAGTTTTCATATAAATTTTCATCTTCAAATAGTTTATTTTCTCTTCCAATTATTCTTGCAACTATTTTTTCTTCAGTTTTAACTGTTATTTCTTTTGCTTCACTTAAGTTTCCAGCAACATCTTCAGCAATTACTTTTATTTTATAATCTTTTCCTGATACTAAATCATTAAATGTATATGTACTATTTTTTTCTTCATTATAGTTTTCATTATATACTATTGTTGTTTCTAACAAATCATCTTTATATATATGTATTTGTTTCATTCCTGATTCATTATCTATTGTACTTACATTTATATCAAAACTTGTTCCTGATACATTTGTTTCATTTAATGAATTTATTATTGGTTTTATTTTATCTATATTTGTTATGTCATGTGATTCTGTTATACTATCTACATTTTCTTTTACCGATTTTGCTACTACTGTACAGTTATAATCTATATCAAATGGTCCTGTATATTCTTTATATTCTCCTGTGTCTATTTTATATAGATATTTATAATCTTCATGACTTGATGTTATTGTTACTGTTACTTTATTGTTTGTCCACTCTGTTGGCACATGGCTTATACTTGGTTTTTCTATTTCTTCATATGAACTACGCAATATCATATTATCTATTACTGGTAAATTAAAGTCATATTCTTTATCATTTAATGTCCATGTTTTAAACAAATTATGTTCTTTTGTTGGATTCTCACTTGGTTTAGTTGCCTTTAATCCATATTTAACTTGTTCTTGTTTAAATAAGTTATCTCCATCCATGAACTTAACTGTATATTCATTTGCTTCATATACAGAATAAAGTGTTGTATCTTTTGTTATTTTTGTACTAAAGTCATAGGCTGTACCATTTTCTCCTAGTGACCAATATTTAAATGTGTGTCCAACTTTACTTGGATCTGTTTCTGGTTTTATAGCGGCTTTATTATATTCTATAGTTTCATCTTCTATATATTTAGTGTCATTATCTATAAATGATACTTTATAATTATTTACACTATATACTGAGTAAAGTGTTATATCTTTTGTTATTTTTGCATTAAAGTCATAGGCTACACCATTTTCTTCTAGTGACCAATATTTAAATGTATGTCCTTCCTTACTTGGATCTGTTTCTGGTTTTACTGCAACTTTATTATACTCTATAGTTTCATCTTCTATATATTTAGTGCCATTATCTACAAATGATACTTTATAACTATTTACACTATATACTGAGTAAAGTGTTGTATCTTTTGTTATCTTTGTATTAAAGTCATATGCTACACCATTTTCATCTAGTGACCAATATTTAAATGTATAACCTTCTTTTATTGGATCAGTCTCTGGTTTTACTGCAATTTTATTATATTTAACTTTTTGCGTATCACCATATGCATTACCTTGGTCTATAAAGTTAACACTATATTCATTTATATCATACACTGCATATAATGTTATACCTTCAGTTATTAATGTATTAAAATCAAATTCTTCTCCATCTTGTATAGTTGACCAATATTTAAATGTATAACCTATTTTTCCTTGGCTTTCTATTTTTTCTACTTTATTATTGTAATCTACTTTTTTAGTTGTTATTCTATTTTCATCATTAAATATTACTGCATTTTTTATGATTTCATATTTTGAATATAATTTTTTATTTTCTTTTATTTTAGTTGTAAAATCAAAATTTTTGTTATTTTCTATCCATCCTGTAAATGTATATCCTGTCTTGATTACAGTAGGAACTTCATTACTATTTATTGTATTATCATAGTCTACTTTTATTGTTTTTATTAGTTTATTACTATCATAGAACTCTACATTATATTTATTTATTTCATATACTGAATATAATGTTAAATTTCTTGTTATAGGTAAATTTAAATTATATTCTTTCCCATTCTCTTTTTTCGACCAATATTTAAACGTATAGCCTTCCATTGATACCTTTGGTGCGATTACTAGTGATCCTGCTTCTAGTTCTTGTTTATCTATTTCTTTTCCTTTATCAATAAAAGTTACTCTATATTTATTAATATCGTACACTGAATAAAGTGTTATATCTTTTGTTACTTTTGTACTTAAATCATAACTATCACCATTTTCTTCTAGCGACCAATATTTAAATGTATAATATTCTTTTGATGGACTTGTTGGAACTTTTATATTTTCTCCATATTCAATTTCTTGTTCATCATATTTTTCTTTTTCATTTATAAATGTTACTGTATATTTATTTATTTCATATACTGAATAAAGAGTAATATCTTTTGTTACTTTTGTGCTCAAATAATATTCTTTTCCATTTGGTTCTTCTGACCAATATTTAAATGTATATCCTTCTTTTGATACCTTTGGAGCATTTAAACTTCCATTTTCTTTTACTTTTTCTGTTTTAACTATTTTTTCATTATCTACATATGTTACTGTATATTCTTTTATATCTTCTGTTTGTCCATATAATACCAAATCTTTTGTTACTTCATTATTAAAGTTATATTTATTTGTATATTTCTTATCTGTATACCATCCTTTGAAGTTTTTATTATCTACTTTTGGTTCTTTTATTTTTTCTCCTTCAAGTACAGTATCTTCTTTATATGTTTTTCCATCTAAGATATATACTATATTTTCATATATTTCTCCTTTTGCAGTCACTTTGTTTATATATGTTTTTGCTTCACTTGTACTTTCTATATCAAGAGTTAAACCTTCTTCTCTTTTTTCTCCTGCATTTAATGTTATTCCTTCTAAACTTCTATTATATAAAACTCCATTTTTTTCTTCCCATGATGTATTTTTTTCTTTATTAAATGTTAAGCCTTCTGGCACTTCATCTTTTACTACTGTTACTATACCTGATTTCTTTCCTGTATTTTGAACAGTTATTTTATATTTTACTTCACCAGTCATATTTTTAACATTTCTTAAAGCTTGTTGTACTTTATCTAAGTTTCCATATTTATATGTTGTTGTTTTTCCACCATTTACTATTGTCATTTCTGTTATTTGTTTTTTTAATTCTATTTTATATGGCGTTACTTCTTTTACTACTATATTTAATTTTGATGATCCTGATATATTTACTTTTTCTTCACTTACTTTTTCATATATATCTTCATCAATTTCTAAATTGTATTCTCCTTCTTCTATATCACTAAATACATAATTACCATTTTCGTCTGTATATGTTTTCTTTATTATTTCTCCATCTTTTTTAAGAGCTAATTCTATATTTGATACATTCATTGATTGTTCATCTTGTACATTTCCTGTTAAACTGTTATTTTTTACTTCTACATTTTGTACATTTAAATTTGTATATTTTTCTTCACTTACTTCTTTTATTTTGATTTTAGGAGTTACTTTATATCCATTTGGTGCCCCCTCTAATTTCATAACAAGTTTAAATTCATTTTCTTTATTTACTTTTGCATTTTTTACTGTTATCTTTATATTTTTTCTATTTTCAGAAACAGTACTTATCACATCACCATTTGTTACATCTTTGAAACTTGCATATTTTTCATTATCATCTAAACTAGCTTCGATTATAACATTTCTTTCTTTTATATTTTCATCAGTTGATAATGAATATTTAATTACATAGTCTATCTCATCATAACCTTTACTTGTAATTAAGTTATCAACTGTCGCTTCATTTACGTTCGCGCTTAAAGAAGACGTAACATTATTTATTACAGCCTTAGACACTTTTACCTTTTCTTTATCAAAATCCATATTTCCTATTTTTAATATTCCTACAATTGCCCCTATAATTACTATCATCATTATTAAAGCAACATATTTTCTTGTTCTTAACTCTTTTAATTTCATATACAAACTCTCCTATTTTTACATCTACATTAAGTATACCAAATTATGACATTTTTTTCTATATTTTCCCTTATATTTATTAAAAAAATCAAGATTTTTTAAACCTTGATTTTACTTTGCTAAATATAGTCCGAAATTAGTACCATTTTTGTCTTTCTTCTTAGCAATTATATATACATTTTTTTCTTTATTTTGATAAATATTTTCAACAGTTGAATTTTTAATTTTTCTTATTTTCATTCCATCAAAATTAACTACTTTTATATATTTTTCTTTAGTATTATTTATAAATATTGCACCCTTATATGGTAATATATCACTTGAATTGTTATTCATTAATTCTTCATTTTTTTCTAAAGAATAATTCTTTGCTTTAAAGTCATCACTATACATTTTTACTTTTTTGTTATCAATATATATCAATGAATCGTCACTGTTTTTTAGATTTTGTGACATTTTTACTTTTAATATTTCTTTTCCATTAGAATCTAAAAGTATAGTATTATTCTTTTCATCTTGATATTTATAATATTTTTTATTTTACAATCTTCTGATTGATACCATTTATCACATATTTTTTTTATTAATTCATAAAACATATTTTTCCTCCATTATTTAATCGTTTTCAGTAATAACTTCCATAATATCTTCTACATTGCAATCTAATACTTTACAAATTTTTGCTAAAATTTCAACTTGTACTGTTTCATTTTTGCCTAATTTAGCCATTGCATTTGTAGTTATTCCTGCTTTTTCACATAATTGTGTTTTGTTAATGTTTTTATCAATCATTAATTTCCAAAGTTTATTATAGCATATAGCCATCTTTTTTCCCCCTCGATAAATTTTTTCAAAATTATTCTATCATTTATTATTTTTTTATTCAATATTTTCTTGAATATTTCAAGAATTTTATTTTCTATATTTTCTTCATTTAGCTATATTTAAAATATAGATCATTTATCAAAGTCCATATTTTTCCCAATTCTTTTTTTATCTCACTTAAATCAACTGTATAAATCGCTCTACTATTTGCTAAATGTGTTAATTGATTTATATTATTTCCTATTCTTCTAAGCTCTGTTATAAATTCATTTAATCCTTCAACTCTAACTATATCTTTATTCAATCCTTGTTCAACTAAATATTCTGACAAACTTAATTCAGCATTTATACTTTTCTTAATTAATTTTTTCTTTTCATTTTCACTAACTCTAATTGTTATAATTTTATCCTTCTTCAATTTATCATCTCCATTTCATAAAAGGGTTTGGGATTTTCCCAACTATCAAGAACCCTTTGTATACACAAAGGGGAATCTTGCTAAAAACATTTCTCTTATTTTAGTTTTTTTTACTCCAAAATAATATAAAAAGAAAAGTGACATTTTTATCTGCCACTAATCATTTCGCATCTAAAGTGTTTTAGCTTATACTCCAGTTATCTCAACTATTTCGTAGCGATTCCCTAATTAGGGAATCGCTCATTCTATGGTCATCATCCTTAATTTCAATACCACCACACATTTCATATAATCTTGAAATTATTGAATCTACAATACTATAATTTTTATTTATACATAATCTTTCTCTTAATTGATTTCTGTTATAATTTGTGGTTATAACAATTGGCAAATAATTATTATATCTATTATTCACTATCAAAAATAATTTTTCTAATACCCATTCTGTCGGCTTTTCTTTTCCTAAATCATCAATTACTAAAAGATCAACACTAGAATATAAATTCAAATAATCTTTATCAGAAACTTCTGAATCGCTATATGAATCTCTAATAAAATCTAACAATTGTATTAAAGTTCCAAATATTACTGATTTTCCATTCTTAATAATTTCATTTGCAATACATGATGCTAAATAAGTTTTACCGGCACCATAAGCTCCTGTTATAAAAAGTCCTTTATTAGTTGTTCCTTTTATCAATTTATCTACATATTTTTTAACATTTTCATAAGCATTTTTATTCTTATTTGTTATTTTATAATTTTCAAATGTGCTATTTAATTGACGTTTTCCTAAATTATTATTTTTAAATAATTTGTTTATTTTACTTAAATTGATTTTTCTTATTTTGTCTTTTTCAATGTATTCATCGTATTGTTGCCAAATCTTACTAGCATCATTACAGGTACATCTTTCGTATGCTGTTGCTATATCTTTATAAACAATATTGACATATAGTGCAGTATAATCATTTATATGTAATAATTTTCCACAGAATTTGCACTGCTTGTGCATTTTATTATCAGTATCTAAAACTATGTCAGAAATCAATTGTTTTGAATCCACTACCATTTTCACCTGCCTTTATATCATCTTCTAATCTATTATTTTCTATTTTATTCTTTTCTGTTATATTCTCTTCTTCCACGTTACTTGACGTTTGCATAACGTTACTTTCTTCTTTTTTCTTATCTCTAAATCTTTTTTGTCTTGCTCTATTTTGTTCTAAAATTTTCTCATATTTATCAATACTTTGATACTTATACCAGTTTTTAATTATATATGTATTTTCCTGATATATTAGCATCTCTAAATGGATTAATTTGTTCAATATATTTTCCATTTTTGCATCCGTTTTGTGAATGATTGTTGCAAGTTCATGCACTGTCATTGGATTATTTTCTGAAATCATTAACTTTCCTTCTTGCATACATTGTCCCGCTATTGTTAATAATTGAATCCATACTCAAAAAAATGTGTCCCCATCACGTTCTTTGAGTAATATTTTGATTTTTGGATTTGCAAATATATCTGTAAACACTTTAATCCATTGCATGTTCTCCCTCCTTTACTTTTTTAATGATTCTTGTTCTTTATTATTCAAGTATTCATCTAGTGCTTGTACTCTAAATAATACTCTTCCACCAACTCTTGCACATGGTATTTGTTTTCTTCTTACTAATTGGTTTACTAACCAATATGATATTCCTAAATACTCTGCTGTTTCTCTCATTGTTAGTGTTTTTCGTTCTACCTTTGGCAAATTTTCCATATTATCACCTCTTTTCCTTATTATTGTTGACTATTTATTTTTTTGATTGTATAATTTTGATATACAATTATTAATTATTATTTTAATTGTAGGAGTTATAAAAATAAACCCAACAACCGATAATTAATATTTTAAATTTGTATTGTAGGTATATGGAGGTAATATGGAACCATTTTTTAATATATTATTTAACTTAGAAACAAATGAAGAAATCATTACTTATAAGAAAATGCTCAAAAAAGGAGATACTTATTATTCTTATTATTTGTTAGAGCCTAAACAAAAACCACTTGGGAGTTTTTTATTAGATTTTCTAAATACAGATATGCATAAACGTAAAAATGTTGAAAAATTTATAACCGAATACTGTTTTGAACATTACTATGCTATATTTAATAAAAATTATAAAGATAAATATGTAAATTATACATTTACAATTTCAAATGGTGAGTACTTAGAATATTTAGATAAAATTTATGAAAAATTTGGTGAAGATTTTATTTGGATTTACGATGTCCTTTGGGATATTGCTATGAAAAAATATAGATATCTACATCTTTATGAAAATAATAAATTTACAGATCCTGAATTTTCAAAATACAACAAAAATCAATTAAATACGCTTAAACCAATAAATTATTTTGAAGATTTAGATGATTATTATTTAAAAGATTCAATTGGAGATATAATAATTGATTTTAATTTTAATAATTATTTTAATATGGAAATACCTTCATCTATTCCTTTTGCATATAAAAGTACTTCTTATGAAGATATTTTATATTTATCATTTAGACAAATTGCTAGTTCAAAATATTTAATTTGTAAATGTGAAAATTGTGGTAAATTTTTCATTCCATACACAAATCATGATACTAAATATTGTGATAATATTTTTAAAGGAAATAAAACATGTAAAGATTTAGCACCTGAACTAATGTATAAACAAAAATTAGAACAGGATCCTTTGTTGAAAAAATATAGATCAAGATACCAGTCTTTACACAAATCTGCTTCTCTTAATCCTGAACTTAATACTCAAAGATATGAAGATTTCAAAAAGATTGGTGCTATTAAAAAGAACGATTATTTAAATAATAACATTAGTGCTAAAGAATTTGAGGAATGGATAGAAAGTACAAAGATAAAGCAAACAAAAAAGTAGTAGAATTTTCTACTACTTTTTTATAAATATTTTTTTATTTCAAATTTTTCATAATCATCTAATTTATTGATATATTCATAAAGTTCCTCATTTGCTATAATATTATTATATTTATCCAACATTAAATTATCTAATTGTTTCTCATCATTTAATTTATTAACTAAACTTATAGATAATCCTTTTTTTATTAAATTTAATTTTTTCTTTTCCTTTGTCCCATATACAAATTCATTATATTCATTTTCTTCGATTAATCCTACCTTATACATAAGTGTTACAAAGTTATTGATTTTAAAACTTATAAAATCATCTTCTATTTTTATTTTTGCAATAGCCAAATTTAATAATGTTTTATTATCTTTGCTCGATAAATCAATATATACTTTTTTAAATTGTTGAGGATAATCCTCTGTTTCTTTTGCGAATTCACCATAGCTTTCGCCTATGTAAAACTCTCTCTTTTGAGGATCATTCTTTATCTTATTAAAATATTCATATTGCTGCTGAACTCTTTCTTTTAAACTTTTTTTATTATATTTTATGTAGTTTTTATAATAATCTATTGCCTCTTCATTTTTTAATCTTTTAATTTCAAAATTTGTGATATTGTTTTCTTGTCCTTTTATAAATACATTATATATTTTGTCGATAATATTATTTCCTAATAATTCTTTATTATTTTTTTCTACTTCTATACAGTTCAAAATTTTATTAGTAATATCTGAAATATTAGCATAATAGTTTGATATGCCACATTCAATTATAAGTTTCTCTATCTTTTCACGTTCATTATCCGGTTCTATCAATGTTATCTCTTCATTTTTAATTATTTCTTGATTTTTAATTTGTTTTTTTACTTTATCTTTTTTTGATATCTTTAGCTTATTAATATCATAATTTTCCATTAATGGATTTTTTATACAATCATCAAAAGAAAAACTTCTTAATTCTTCAATTTTATTAGACATATTTGAGTTATTCCTATTATATTCTTCTGAATTTATAAAAAATATTTTTGGAATTAATTTTTTTAAATTGTTTTTATCTTTTGTAAAAATTTCATTAAGACGATTTACCCTCCCAATCAAATTTACTAATTGTTCCTTTGATAGTGAATTCACTGTAAGTATAAACAAACTATCTATAGGTAGATTCATACCTTCCAATATTACATGATTTGCAATTATGTACTTTAATTGTTTATTTTGATTAAATTTATATTCTAAATAATCTTTGATCTGTTCAGGCATTTTACCATGAATATATACAATTCCTTTTTTAATCAAATCAATCATATAAAAATCTTCATGGACATGTTTCTTTAACATATTAATAATTTCTTCAAGGTCATTATCATTTTCTATTTCTGGTATATTAGCATTTGAACATAATTCTTTAGAAAATTTCTCAATCTTTACTGGTCTAGAAATAAAAATAAAGTTTTTTTCATTAGAATTATCAATTATATATTGATATATAGGTTTTCCTGCATCCGTCTCATAAAACTCGTTTATGAATCTATTATACTTTTTTTCTTTTCCTTCTAAAGTTAATTCAAATATTTCAGGTTCTTTAACATTAAATTTAACTTTATATTGCTTTATATTGTCAACACTATCTTTTATCTTTAAACTATTACTATTATTTATAACAGGTGAAAAATATACAACTTTCTGATTAGCATATTTCATTTTATTTTTCCTTATCAATCTAGTTAATAAAATACTTCTGCTATCATCATCAAAAATATTATGTGCTTCATCAATATATATTTTTTCAAAATAGAAATCTTCTTTTTCTAATAATCTCAATGCCCTTTCTTGTGTTAAAATACCTATAAATCTTTCTTCTCCTTCATACATTTCATCATGTATAATTATTTTATAATCTTTTATTTCTTTTTTTATTTTCCTATATGTTTGATTTATAAGTGATTTCGTTGGCACAATAATTCCTATTCTGTTATATCCTTCATTAACAATTAACTCATTAATAATAGAACTTTTACCATACGAAGTGGGTGCAACATATGATATATAATTATTGGTATCTTCTAATATCTTTTTTTCTGAATTATATTGTTCATATGTTTCTACAATATCTTTTCTTTCAAACTTATTCATCTTTTTTTCTAACAGTAAATCTTTAATTGTATTAATTTCTATCAGTCCATGTTCTACAATTTTTTTTGCTATAGGATAATATCCAAAATTCACAGAAAAGTCATACAGAGCCCTAAAATCATGTATTTTAAAGCAAGTTTTAGCAAT
>OKRY01000870.1_pt1 | contig 24916 bp, 23 predicted proteins | sample 1601121 | NCBI WGS metagenome assembly OKRY01 (sample SAMEA3541546, study PRJEB24748) | human gut metagenome | biome: human gut; feature: human-associated habitat; material: faeces | place: China | collected 2012
TTCAAATAATTTACGTTATTCAAACCACTACACAGTGTGTATGTTTTACTGTATTAGCATTAATAACTCTTACTATTGTTGATATATATATATGATCAATTGCTAAAAATTCTATTATGTCATAATACCCCTTATATTTTTTATCTTTTACTATTTCATTAAAGGCATCCAATATTTCTAAATTTCTTACAACATTAGAGTTATTCATAGTGGAACCTTCTCTTAATAAATAATTATATAGTGGTTCATTAACATATCCTATTTTTTTTGCACTACATATTGCTTTTATAGAAAAATCAAAATCTTCATACCAAACTTTACTTCTAAATTCTAATTTTTCCACTATACTCTTTTTATATATCTTATTCCATACAGCTTTTTTTCCAAGAAGAGCATTAATTTTATTATCTTCATATTTTATAAACTCTAAATCTACCTTTTTATTTTTATAATCTTCACTAACATTATAATTACCACATATGGCAATATCTAAATTATTGTTTATTGCTTTATTATATAATTTTTCATACATATCTAGTTCAACATAATCATCAGAATCAACATATCCAATATATTCACCATTAGCTTGTTTCAAGCCATAGTTTCTAGCAGAACCTTGGCCACCATTTTCCTTAATAAAAGATTTAACTTTATCAGGATATTTTTTTACATATTCATCTATTATCTTTTGACTATTATCTTTTGTACCATCATTGACAACAATTATTTCTATATCATTCAACGTTTGATTTACCAAACTATTCAAACATTTTGAAATGTATTTTTCTACTCCGTATACCGGTACTATAACACTAATTTTATATTTATTCATCATATTCACCTTTTTTTAACTTTGCCTTTGATATTCAAAATAATTTTAGATAAATTATACATATTATGATAATTTAGCCATGCTATAATCTTTCTATTTCTACTTATATTTTTATAAAAGTCTTGTTTACTATAATCACTTATATTATCTTTGCAATATTTAATTAATTGTCTAATTACATCTTTTTTGTCAATACTTTTTTGAATAGCAACTCTATTTATCGTCGTAATCAGAATATGATTAAAAATTAAGTAGGAAACAATGTTTTTATCATATTTATTATTTTTCTTTAGGTAATCAATTATATCATCAATAACAATTATCATATCTAAATTCTTTTTAGAATTATTATTATTCATCGTAGATTCATGCCCGCAATTACAATGATAAAAGCCTTCACTTATATTAGATATTTTATTGGTATTAAAAAGTATTTTTGTTGTAAAGTCAAAATCCTCATACCATAATTTTGATAAAAATCTAAAATCTTTTATCAATTCTTTTCTAAATATTTTATTACATGCTGATGGAGTTACTTCAAATACATTATTGTATTTAGTGCAATTATGATATATAGTATAATCACTATAATGATCGACCATATCGCATATTACTATATCACTTTCCTCTTTTTTGGCAAGGGAGTACATTTTTTCTAGAGTGTTTAAATCAAGCCAATCATCACTATCAACAAAAGAAATGTACTCACCCCTAGCCTTTTCTATTCCAATATTTCTAGCAGAGCCTTGTCCACCATTTTCTTTAATAAAGGATTTTATTTTGTCGGGGTATTTTTTTACATATTCATCTATTATTTCTTGACTATTATCTGGGCTACCATCATTGACAACAATAATTTCAATTTCTTTTAAAGTTTGATTAACTAATGAATTTAGACATTTACCTATAAATTTTTCTACATTATATACAGGAACAATGACACTAACTTTTATTTTCATTTTTGCACCTCATTTTCATTAATAATTTCATCATATCTTTTCTTTAATATTCTGAGTTCTTTTTGAATTTTCTCTTTAATATTTTTATTATTAACCAGATTATTATGTTCAAAAGGATCATTTTTTATATCATATATTTCTTTTATTATATTATCATCGAATTTTTTATTAATATAAATATCCATAACGACGTCATAATTATCCGTTCTAACGCCTAATATAATAGGTCTTCTTTTGATGTCAGGGCATCCACCACCCATATATTCTAGTAAAGCATAACTATCACCATTATATCTGGTTAAACTTTTTCCCTTAAAATCTTTTGGAATAGGAATATTAGCTAAGTCCAATAATGTAGCTGGAATATCCTTAGTAGAACAATAATTTTTAATCATATTATGCTTAATATTCTTATCATAAACAATAAATGGTACATTATAATTTTCTCTATAACTAGAGATAACATATTTCTCTCTCACAGGAGAAAAATAATAAGAAAAGCCATGATCTGCAGTTATTATCACACTAGTATTATCCAATATATTTTCATTTTCTAAAAATTTAAATATATTTTTAATAATATTATCACAATACATCAAAGATAAATCGTATGCTATACTTCCTTTATAATCTTTTGGTATATTATTCAAGTAGTTATCTATTCTTTTAAAATCATCATCTATGATATTAATATTATTAGTATCGTAAGTAAAGAAACTTTCTGTATAGTGTGCATCGTCAATATGGACATAACTCATCCAATTTTCGTTCTCATTACTTTTGATCCATTTGAATAATTCTTGTGAAACAGTATAGAACGATCTTTGGGCTTTAAACTGATCATAATTTGTCCCTATTCTTTCATATAAATCTTTGTCAAATAATGAATTTTTATAGCCCGCTAATATGCCTTTAGTAGTAAAAAAATCTCTTTTTAAAGCAGAATTAAATGCTTTTTTTAATGGCAGCTTATTATTTAACAAATTATATTTAAGATCTAAACTTGCTATTTTTTTAAAAGTGTTTTTATATTTATTCATAACTATATTTCTTACATCAGTATTATGTACTTTGTCAGTCATCTTATATGTTTTGATTTTAAATAGTGGATGTTCTTCTTTCAATATTAAAAGATTTTCTAAATATTTGTGTTTATTTTTCTTAAAAATATCATATTCATCATTTAATAATTTGATATTATCTTGAATGTCGGCAATATCTATACAATTATTTAACATAATTGTTTCCTCATTATTAGTACTAATTTTTTCTAAATAAATTATCCAAGCTTTGAAGTTGTCTTCTAGCATACAAACAAGCATATTTTCTTCTTCTTTAGTTAATTTTCCATTTGCAAAAATATCAGTAAAATATTTAAGCCTATACTCCCATAGTTGGGCAAATTGAAATCCTTCTATATATTTTCTTTCATCATAACCTTTTACCATATAGGATGGGTATATGCTTGGATAATAAGTATTAAAGAAAACTTTATATCCATGTTTTTGAAAAATTTCTAAAACACATTTGCTATTTTTTAACCTCTCCATATATCCACCATTGTCCATGGTATCGACAGAGGCTAAAAGACTCATTAAAGCTGCTTCGGTATAAGGTGCTTCTGAATACATTTTATTTCCTGATATTGACTCTTCCCTAAGTTTACTTAAAAATGGGGCTATCTTTTTTGAGTTACTTTTATTAAACAAGACATCATTAGTAACGGAATCTATAACAATAAATAATACATTTTTTTTCATGTCACTCACCTATCTTTTTGATATACTGCTTGTATGGTAAATTAAGATCGAGGAAATATGGCGTATGTTCTCTAGCTTTTATCTGCTCTTTAGAAGGTATCTCCATATAATTTCCATAAATATTTCTTAAATATTCATCTGTTTTTTCCGGAACAGGTAATTTGGTATCCTCAAAATCAATATACCTAGGACTTCCGTATATGCTTTTTTCTAATTTATTTTGTTCAAAACTATCCCCATCAGCAATTGAAACCCAATATTTACTACTATTACAATCATATTTAAAACATCTTTTAGTCGTATATTTAAGTATTCTCTTTCTTCCAAAAATTTTCAAAATAACATTAAATATACCCCTAAGTACTTTATTATTAATAATATTTTTATTAGCAGATAGCATAAAGGCTCTATTTATTTTTAAAATTTCTTCCTTGAATTTATTGTCTGGACAACCTACTATAGGAAAAACATCAACATATACAGAACGAACTATATCGATATCTTTATTACCTTCTTCAACTAAGGTAGTAGTTATATCCCTTATTTTAGAAAAAGATAAATAATAATCTTTTTCTTTATCTGGCGTTTGTACATAATATTTGTTTTTATCAAGTTGTTCTTCACAAACTTCCAGAAATTTAACATAGTTATCATATGTCATACCAATATCAAAATCATCATCCCAAGGAATAAATCCTTTATGTCTTATAGCACCAATTGCTGAACCATATAAAATATAATATTCTATATTATTCTTTTTACACACTTCATCTATATCTTTAACAATGTCTAATATTTTCAATTGTAATTTTCTTTTATAATCTTTTTCTAACTTCATTTTTGCACCTACTCAAATTCTACCGTTTCTTTAACATCATTATTTATTTCATAAGGAAAATTATATAAATAATTTTTCAATTCTTTTTCAATTATTTTACTTTCTTCTTGATATTCTTTCTTTCTAAATAATTGTGTATTTTTTATTGATATATCAGGATTAAATCTTGATTTCTTATTTATATGATCCTCACTGGTAAAGCCTAAAAATTTTGTTATTCTCTTCACTTCGTTGTCATAATTATATATTAAATCTTCAAATCTAATTCTTAATACTTTATTGGAATTACATTCTTTTTCACTTTCTCTCATTTTCTTATAAAAAGAACAAAACTCATTTACATCAAGTGGAAAAGGCACGCAAACCTGCTTCTTTTGCCAAATATATTTATTTATTATAAATACATCTCTAGGATCTCTTTCCACTACTATAGCTTTTAATCTATCATCGAAATAATTATCTACTCTAAATAAATTAAATGGTAATAAAAATTGATCTAATATTATATTATCTTTCCCTTTTGATACTACATCTATTATGTCATAAATATATTTATGAGACTCCTCATAAAACTTTTCTGGAGTTATATATGATATTCTCATACCATCAGAGTACTTTAAGACCTTGTTAAATTTAACTTTATTACCACTTAATATTTTAATTGGTTTTCTTATTAATAATTTAAAAAACATTTTAGTATTTACTTCTTCATGAGTATACCAATATCCAGGAAAATTAAATTCTTGAATATGATTTATATATTCTTCTGTCATTTTCATAAAATTTGGACTAATTATTTTTTGATAGTTTCCTACCCACCAAAATTTTTTGTTATATAATTTATTCATCTGTGTTTCAAAACTGCGAATTGCCTCATCACTTCTAATAGCATTATTGCCAATTAACAATTTATCTTCTAAATCAAATAAACCATTTGGGCAATGTAAAAGTACATATTCATAGCTCTTATACTCGTTTTGACAATTTCTAAATTCAGAAACTAAATCTGTAATAGCGGAAGAACCACTCCCCATATATCCCATTGGTACTATAATTCTTTTCATTTTATTTTCCACCTACTTTCAATTTGTTTTTAAACTTATCTAAAATGAATAACAAGTTATTATCTTTCTTTATATATAAAATGATAAAATACATTGAAGAGCATATCAGAACAATAGCAATTATATTTATATAAAAATTAAGATTTAAACTTCTGATTATAAGAGAAATTGGAATAAATAACAAACTTAGTAATATATAAGTCATATTTTTCTTGCTAAATACTTGAACATCGATATTCATCTTTTTTCTTGCGTATATATAGTGAACAATAAATATTGTCAATTCTACTAGTCCAGTAGTAGCAAGCGCTGTTATTGGACTAAATATTTTAAACAATACTAATAAACAGTTCACTATTAAATTACTCGTTCCGCAAACAATCGATACTTTTAATATTCTATCTTCTCTGTTATTGGGATACATTACTAAGTTATTCATTACAGATTCTAAAGATATAAATATTCTAGTTATACAAGCAATCATAAGTGGTACAATGGCTGACACATATTTTTTACCCGCATATAAAATAATTGTTTCTTTTGATAAAACAAACACACCCAAACACATCGGAACAATAATAAATAATAGTGACGATATAGAATTATTTAATTTTTCTTCATATATTTTCTTACCCTCGTTCTTTAGTAAATAAGATAATCTTGGTATAGACACATTAATTATTGCATAAGGAATTGAAGCAAGTGTACTAACTAAATAATAAGCAGTATAGTAAATAGTAACTGACACATCATTTACATATTTACCAAGCATTACTCTATCTAATTGTCCATACAACAAATCAACATTAGTTATAATTAATACAGCTATTAAAGGCTTGATATATTTTTTTACTTCTATTTCAGAAAAATTAAAACTAATTCTTTTTTTCGCATAAATAAAACTAATAATATTATTTAAGAAATTAGTCAATGATACTACCACAGCATATATTACAATATCATGAGGATTACGAACTGCTAATAATACCGCTAAAAAGTAAATAATTTTGACTATTATTGATTTTACAGTTATAAATTTATAATTTTCTAATGCTTCATTTACAAATTCAATGTAAAAAACATTTGCAATTATTTGTATAGACATTACTAAATATAATACTCTAGCTAATCCCGTAGAAGTAATTAAGCTAAACATTAAATAAATAATTAAAACAAGCATATTCGACAAGAACGATATAACAAATAAATTAGTGAATAATTTTGATACCTTTTCTTTATCATTTCTTATTTTGCTTATTTCTCTAACTCCTAGTGTATAAACGCCAAAACCCGCAAATGCTAAAAACATTTGGAAATCTGCAAAAACTCTATTGTATAATCCATACAAATCAACATCCAAAAGTCTCATAATATATGGGCCAATAACCAGTGGAACTACTATATTGACCATACTTAACATTGATTTATATATTGTATTTTTAAATAACGTATTTTTCTTTTCCATTTTGTTACCTCCAGCAATTATTATTTTATCATATTTTTCTTATTTTATAAAGGCTTTTGTCACTCTCTTTACAATAAGTTTATCAATTGATTTATAAATTACATTTATTATCATTGATAAACTTATTGATAATATCAAAACTAATGGCACTATTTCAAAATATCCTTTGATTGAGAAAAAATTTATATTTTTAAAATAACGGAAATATAAAAAGTCATCTACCATTGAGGACGTCAAATACATTCCTAGTGATAATTCAGATACTTTTACTATTACTCTACTAATTTTATTTGGTACTTTACTAAAATTTAAATTAATAATAAAAATAAATACAAGTACTGATGTTAATACATTAAATATACTACCCCAATCATTATATATTCCCCATACAAATTCATTTCCATTTGAAAAATGTATATTTATTAAACTTGATATAATTAATACTATAATAAATAGTGATATATTTAAATATTTATTTATATTAACTTTATATTCTTTTAAATAACAACCAATAAAGTAATAAGTTAATGGATATATACTAATCCACCAATCGGGGATTAGTATATATTTAATATTAAATATGCCCTGAAAAGAGGTTAAAGCAAGCATTGTTAATATTAATATTTGTTTTTGCTTTTTATTATTTAAATTATTGTAAACAAGGTTAATAAAAGGTATTAACAGAAATAAACCTAAATACATTTTTATGTACCATGAATATCCTATATCAAAAGCTAATATACTCTTTATAATATGTCTTATGGTAAAAGGGGTATTATTATAAATAGAATTATAATAAAGATATAAAAGTGCATCTATTAAATAAATTATTAATACCCTAGATAATCCTAAATAATATTTTTTGTTTAATGTCTTATTTTTCATTAAATAGCCTGTTGTTATTATAAATAATGGTACACATATCATAAATAGTGTTCTAAATACAATTCCTATACATAGCTTATTTCCTACAATTAAAGTTTTGTACAAACCAACATTAGCAAAATAATGTACCGATATTACTGAGAATACTGCTATACATTTTATTAAATCTATATTAATATTTCTTTTTTTCATTTTCTCCTACCTCTATCATAATTTGATTATACTATATTTTTATAGTGTTTTCAAGGTAATAGAAAAGAATATTACATTTTGTCGTAATATTCTTTAATACTTTGAATAAAATAGTCATTTTCTTCACTTGATTTAATTGCTATTCTAATATACTCCTTATCGTCAAAACCATTTTTACCATTTAATACTTTGATTAGAAGCTTATTATTATCCAGTAAATATTCAGCTAGTTCACTAGCATTACCATTATTTAGTTTAACCATAAAGTAATTAGCTTCTGAATTATAGACTTCTAACTCTTTAATTTCTATTAACTTGTTATAAAATCTATTTCTTTCTTCTTTTATTTTATTACATCCTAATACATAGTCTTTTTTATATATATTTATTATTTGAAGAAAATATTCTGCAAACGAATTAATATTCCATACCGGCAAATTAGTGTTAATTGTTTTAATATAGTCTTTATTTCCAGAAGCCAATACTCCAAGTCTAAGTCCTGGTACACCGTACGATTTGCTAATGCTTTTTATGACAATTAAATTAGGGTATTCACTTAATATATCATCATCTATTAAAGTATAATTGTTATTAGCAAAATCTATAAAAGATTCATCAAATATTATTTGCTTGTCTTTTTGTTTTGCTAAATCAAGCAATTTTATTACTTCGTCATATTTTAGATGTGAACCTGTTGGATTATCAGGAGATATTATTATCATGGTATCAACTTCATCTAATTTATTAGCGATTCTATTGAATGATAAGCAATAATTATCGTCCTTGCTATTTATATATAATATTTCACTATTAGAGAAACATCTAACATACTCATTGAATGATGGTATTGTAAGACCTATTTTTCCTCCTACAATGTATTTTAGAGTATTAATTAATTCTGCTGCACCATTTCCTATTAAAATATTGTCTTCACTCACATTGTTAAACATTCTAGAGGCACATATTTTTTCTATTTTCTGCCCCGAAGGATAATTAAATAAAAGTTCATTATAAAAATATTTCATTTTATCTATCATTTGTTTTGTTGGAAAATAAGGATTAACTAAGTAACAATAATCTTTTATTCCATTAAATCTCCAATACCCTCCAAACCTTTTATGGAATAGGTCAAGTTTTTCTTTAATTGTTGGAGCGAAGATGGCTTTGACAATATCATAATCTTGACAATCGTCAATTTCATACCAATCTTCACCTGTTAATTGTAAACCATGTAATTTTACTTCCTTTAATCCACTTATTACTTTTAAAACAAGTTCATAATAATCGTTATTTCCATAGGCTTTAATATATGACTCTAAAAAAGGTAAATAAAATCTATTAGAAAAATCCTTACTAAATTTATAAATATTTACTGTTTTATAATAATTATCTACATTTTTGTAATTAAAATCTTTTCTTTCAACAAATGAATTGATAACATTATTTTCATCTATTGTAACAACTGTGCCATCCATCCATTCTTCATATTTGGCTATTAAAGCAGCACTTTCATATTGTGAATTGACTAGTTTTTTTTACTACTGATGTGTCATAAATTAAGTCAGATTCTAATAATATAGTGTCATCTTTGGCAAGATAATCTTTTGCTAAATACAATGAATAAATATTATTAGTAGTATCATAAATATCATTGTACACATATTCAATATTTATTTTTTTATCTAATTCCTTTTCTTCAATATATTTTTTTACATTATCGCCTTTATAGCCAAGTACCAAAATAAAATTCTTTATGTTGGCTTCTAATAGAGCATCTATTGCTCTTTCTAATAAGGTTTTTCCATGTACATTAAGCATACATTTAGTATTATTTTTAGTATACTTACCAAGTCTTGAACCTTTACCTGCTGCTAGCATAATTGCTTGCATAAAATCACTTCCTTCTTATACATCATAAGTTTTATCTATTGCTTTAAGTTCGTTAAATGTATCTATTTCAATTATGTCTTCTTTTTTACATTCTCTTAAATATATTTTATAATTGTTTTTTCTTATATCAAGCATTACTTGTTCCCAATATCTTTCTTTACCACCTGGAGACATAAATACTTCTTTTATATCTTTTTCCATTTGTTTACCAGTTTCCTTATCATAATAAGAAATACCACACATTTGATAACAATCTAATCCACCTACTTTTTCTTTAGTAATTATACCGTTTTTAATTTCTAAACACCAATCATCAGTTCTATCTACTTTAAATCCTAAGAAATTTGAATGATATTCATATTTTCTTATTAAATCTTGATTATATAAATATAAATCTGATTCCAATACATATGAATTAGAAAATTTATCTCTTACTAAATATGCTGAAGAAATGTTATTTGCTTCATTATATTTTTTATTATATATAAATTTTATATTAGGATATTTTTTTAGTAATATTTCAAATTGTTCATTTAAATATCCTGTTACGATTATTATTTCTGGTATTTCTGCTTTTACAACGGCATCTAATAATGTTTCTATTATTTTTTTTCCATTTACTAATACTAATGGTTTTGGTGTATTAAGAGTAATTGGCACTAGTCTAGATCCAAAGCCTGCTGCTAAAAAGATAGCTCTTTTTACTCTATATGGTTCTAATTCTTTTAATCCTCTTTTTGTTATAGTATTATCTTCATTTATTAACTTTTTTTCTAATAAACTAGTTATAGTTTTATTTACTGTACCCAAAGAAAGATTAGTTGTCTTTGATATTTCTCTTTGAGATAATTCTCTTTTTTCTTTTTCTATACAAACTAATATTTCAAATTCGTTATATGTTAATTTCATAATTTCACTTCTTTCTGTCTTCTTTTCTATTTATTAAATAGATAGATCCTTTTACTATTAAATTAAAGAATAATATTATTAATGATACAATAGCAGCTTCTCCTAACATCATATTACCTTCATATGTATTTATCATTAATGATAAAGGCATTGTATCTGTATTAAATAAGAATGTTACTGCAGATATTGTTACCATTGAATTTATAAAGAAATATGCTATCATTTCTCTTATTGTTATCTTACTACATGGTATTATTACATCTTTTATTATTCTAAATGAACTTATATTGCAAGTTTTAGCTACAACTTCATAATTAGGATTTATTTTTAATAATGCATTATAGGCCATTAAATATGGTGAAGCCATAAAATGTATTATATTTACAATAATCATTATAATAAAAGTATTATATATAAAAGTATCTTTAAATCCTATAGTATATGATAAACCAAGTACTATACCAGGTATAGCTAGTGATGATATTGTTAATATATGGATTAATTTAGCTATCTTTCCTTTTATTCTAGCGGTTGCATATGCCGTAAAATATGTTATAAATGTTCCTATTACTGCTACTGATACTGCTATTAAAAGTGAATTTAATATATATTTACCAATATCATTAGATAATACATATTCAAAATGTTTTAAAGAAAAACTTTTGTTAATAATAAAATTATCTATGAAAGCATAATAAACAAATGAACCTATTACTACAAAAACAAATATAATTATTAAATATAATAATGTAGTAAATATTATATCTCTTGTTTTATTTTTACTTATTTTATAATCTTTTCCTTCAAATTCACCACTACTATAATCTTTAGAAAAATTATCAAATAAGAATGATATAATAGCAGGCACTAATAAGAATAATCCTATCATTGTACCTTTTGAAAAATCTAGTAACCCTATTACTTCTTTATATAGAAATACTGGCAATGTTAAAAACTTTCCACCTACTGCTAGTGGTACACCATAATCTGTAAATATCATTGTAAATACAGCAAATATAGATGATAATAATGGTTTTTTTAAATAACATAATGTTACTTTTTTAAATGTTTGCCATTTATTCAATCCTAGCACTTTAGCTGTATTATACATATTATTGTCGATATAATTAAATCCATCATCTAGCATTAAAAATGCTACTGGAAATGAATACATTATTGAACCAATTATTATACCTGGACATCCTATTATATTAAATCCTAATATCTTTGATACTATTCCGTTGGCTCCGAACAAATTAATTAGTCCTAAACCATGTGATATTGATGGTATAAGCATTGGGATTGTTAATAATACCTTTAATACTGCTCTATGTTTTATATTTGTTCTATTTAATGTATAAGCTAGTAAATATGCTATCAATATTGATATAATAGTAGATATACTTGTAACAAATAATGAATTAGATAAAGCTTCTTTAAATGATCTTGATGATATTAAGTTACCAAAATCAGACCATTCTACTCTTAATAACATTTCTACTAATGGGTAGAAGACTGTTATTAAAAGAAATATTAAAACTAAAATACTAACTTTACTTTTCTTTTTCATTATAAATCAATTCCTGTACATTTTTCAATTGATGATACTTTTTCTATTAAATGATTTGTTACAAACTTTCTCACATAATCATTTTTTGGATGATTAAATATTTTATTTGGTTCATCTATTTGTTCTATTTTACCATTATTCATTACCATTACTCTGTCTGATAAAGAAAATGCTTCTTCTTGATCATGAGTAATATATATCATAGTAGTTTTAAATTTTTTCTGTATATCTTTTAATTCTTTTCTTAATCCTAATCTATTATCGGCATCAAGAGCACTCATTGGTTCATCAAATAAGATTATATCAGGATTTAATGCTAAAGTTCTTGCTATTGCTACTCTTTGTTGTTGTCCACCAGATAATTCGTGTGGATATTTTTTAATATGTTCTTCCATATTAACTACTTTTATCATTTTTAAAGCTTGCTTTTTTGCTTCTTCTTTATTTTTTAATTTTAAATTTAACGCATACATAACATTATCTAAAACAGTCATATTAGGAAACAAAGCATAGTTTTGAAAAACTATGCCCATTTCTCTTTTAGATGGATCTAATTTTGTTATATCTTTTTCCTTTTTAAATATTTTACCGGAAGTTGGATTTTCTATTCCTATTAATATTTTTAATAAAGTTGTCTTTCCGCAACCTGAAGGTCCTAGAATTGATAAGAATTCTCCATCTTTTACTTCAAAACTTATATTATCTAAAACTTTTTTTTTGTTATATACTTTAGTTAAATCTTTTATTTCAAGATTAACCATTTACTTCTCCCCACTTCTTAATTAATTTTTCTTTTGTTTCAGTACTATCTATGCCAGTCATATTAGCATCTTTTAAATTTTCTGGATAATTCTTCATTTTATTTTCTTGTTCTTTTAATATTTTATCTGGCATATAGTTTTCTTTATCATATTTACCAAAATCTTTAATTAACCAATTAAATACTTTTTCAACATTTTTGTTTGTTTCTCTTCCTTTTATAATACCACATGATGTTGTGTTATATGGAGAACCTGTTTCTAATTCTACAATACTAAAATCATATCCAGCATTAATTGCTTCAACACCTTGTGCAGTCATACCCATTGCTATAGCAATCTCTCCTTGTTTTAGCAGATTTGTAGGACCTGATCCTGATGTTGTATACTCTCTTAAATTACCTTTTAATTTTTTAAAGTATTCTATTGCTTTATCTTCTCCCATTATATTTACTACATTCAAATAGAAACCATAGCCTGTTCCTGATGTTTTTGGATCTGGCATTGCTATTAAATTTTTATATTCTGGTTTTAATAAGTCTTCATATGTTTTTGGTATACTTAAATTATGCTCTTTAAAATATTTATTATCAATAATTAAATTCATAGTATATTTAACCCATGTTAAATAATTACTTGATGTATTAACACCATCCATATAAAAACTTGAATCAAACTTTGATAAATCAGCAAAATTCTCTTGAATATCCTTCATATGAGCAGTTTCTAAATCAATAACAATATCTGCTTCTACATTAGTACCTTCATTCTTTATTTTAGCGGCACTATTACCAGTAGCCATGTGTTGAATAACTACATTTAATTCAGGAAATTCTTTTTTTACCATTTCTGTTAATTTTTGATTTCTTTCCTCTTCCATGCTAGTATAAATTACTACTTTTTCTTTACTTCCACACCCTGTTAGTAATGTTACCATAAATAACACTGCTATTAATAATATTTTCTTTTTCATTTATTTTCCTCTTCTTTCTAGAACTTATTCGTTCATAATTAGATTATATCATCTTTTTTTGAACGTTACAACTACATTTTTGTATTTTATTAAAAAAAAGAGTATTTATTTACTCTTTGACTATAAATCCACATGGTATTGGTCTAGTCTGTTCTAAGTTATCCCAGTTAATTGGGTGGTTTACTATTTTATTATCTATTACTAGGGCACTTGAATTACCGCCATCTAAGTTTGATGCATTATAAGCATGATATCTAAGTAAGATATCTACTAAGTCATTCATATCAGCACCTTTACTTTTTAGACTTCTTCCATCTATTACTAGAAATAATACGATACCATCTTTTCTTTGTGCAATAGCGGATCTTGGATGAATACCATAACCTCCATTACCATTTATAAAAGCACTCTTCCCATTTACTATTAAGAAAGGTCCAAATTCTACAGCATCTCTTATACCCATGTTAATTGCTTCTTCAGCACTTATTTTTCCTAAGTATAATTTATTATCATTAGTGAAGCCTATTATTCCACCACCATATTGACTATGACTGTAGTTACTTATTATCTTGCCATTTGAAATAATGGCTCCAATTGCTTGTCCTCCTGTTCCTTGTCCATCTTTATCAAGAAAGCCTCCACCATTAATAGCTACTACGGCATTCTCTCTTTTAGCCATATCTACTAAATATTCTCCAGAATAACCTAAGTTTTTACTATAAGTTACTTTTATTTTAGATGGATCATAAATAGCTACTAAATATCCAGAGAATCCTTTTTCATTTATTTCTATTAATTTATAAATATCTTTTTTATTTCTATCTAATATTTCTTTATCATATTCATCTATATAATTTTCTTCTTTACCTATTATTTCACTAATATCAGTATTTCCATCTGGTTCTTTAATACTATGTCTTGCTAATACTTTATTTATATATTCATCACTATAGAAAGTAGTAGCAAAATATTGATGATTCATAGTACTCATAGCGGTAGTTACTAACCAGTCTCTAAAGCCATTAAATGGTCCATATAAAAGAAATAATACTACTACTGCTACTACATCACAAATACTTAATATAATGGTAAAAATGTTATCTCTCTTTTTTATTTTATCTGGATCTTTTACCCTTTCTTTCTTCTTCATAAATACTCCTTACTACTATTACTTATATATTTACTTTTAAATTATCTACTACTCTAGTTATTTCATCATCTTCTATTAAAGGAAGGCTTATTCTAGTTAATTTACTATTGGTACTTACATATATACCATCTCTACCTAAACTTTCATCTATATAATTATCTAAGAATTTATTATATTCTCTTCTTGTAGTTAGATAAAAACTTAATTTAGATATATCGTCTTTATCAAATAAATAATTTATATCTTCATCTAATACACTATCAGTAGACATTATAATATGAATATTCATAGTGGCTCCAACTTCTAATAAGTAATTAATATCATCTTTTACACTTATATCATTTTTTATTATTTCATATATTTCATCAATAAATAAAATTATTCTACTTTGATCATTATTTTTTACTTTTTCTTCAAAGATATGTCTTATTTCTTTTATTTTATTTATTATTTCTTGTTCATTATTTACTACTTCACATAATTTATCATAAGTATTATAATTTATACTTTGGGAATCTAAAATAATTATTTTAGTTTTATCTTTATTCATTAAGATATTTAGTATTATATTATTAAATAGATTAGTCTTTCCAATACCTGTTACTCCTGTTACTAATAGATTCTTATCTTTTTCTATATTAAAATATATTACTTTATCTTCTTCTGATAATCCTAGTGGTATATTATTATTATCTTTATCTTTAGATTCTTCTAGTAATTCTTTTAATGATAAGGTACTTTTCTTCATGTTTTGTACTTTTATTTTTACTTCGTTTTCTTTTTCTTTTTCTATTTCAAATTCATTAGTTGTTACTCCTAAGGCTAAGGCTATTTCTTTTTTTAATTCTAACATATCTTCATAGCTTTTCTCATCATTCCATGTTATATGATATATTGTTATATTTCTATATACTTCATATGTTATCTTTGTATTAAATTTAAATGCTTTAAAGGTATGTTTTAAATTATTAACAAATAAATCAGCATTTAAGATATTTCTTTCATTATCAAATATTTTTGTATTTAGTAGTTCTAACATAATTACCTCTTCTTTCTACTTTTTATTAAGATATTACCTGTCATTTCACTTGGTACTTCTAAGCCCATTAGTGTTAATATTGTTGGGGCTATATCTCCTAATTTTCCATCTATTAATTTTAGACTTTTATCGGTTATGATAAATGGTACAACATTAGTAGTATGACTAGTATTAATACTATTATCTTTATTACGCATTACTTCACAGTTACCATGATCTGCTGTTACTATAATGGTATATTCTTCTAATGAGATATTTTCTAATATTTTACCAATACATTCATCTACTGTTTCAACAGCTTTAATAGCGGCTTCATAGTCTCCTGTATGGCCTACCATATCGCCATTAGCAAAGTTTAATATTATTAAGTCTTCATGACTTGTTGTTATTTCTTTTACTAATGAGGCTGTTATCATATGAGCACTCATTTCTGGTTCTAAGTCATAAGTTGCTACTTTTGGACTTGGTACTAATATTCTTTTTTCTCCTTGGTATTCTTTATCTATTCCTCCATCAAAGAAATATGTTACATGAGCATACTTTTCAGTCTCTGCTATTCTAAGTTGGGTTAATCCTTTACTTGCTATATATTCTCCTAAGGTATTTGTTAGTTCTGGTAACTCAAAAGCATATGGACATAATACGGTATCTGCTACATGCATCATTGTTACTACTTTTAAATTTTTTATTTCTTCTTTAGCAAAACTTTTATATTCTTTATTGGTAAAGATACTAGCAAGCTCTTTTAATCTATCTGGTCTATAGTTAAAGAAAATAATTCCATCGTTATCTTTTATTAGACCTTTTTTATCAGTAGTTACCGGTACTATGAATTCATCAGTTACTTTGTTTTTTTGACTTTCTTTCCATACTTTCTTGGCTTCTTTAACTGAAGTTCCTACTACCATTGCATTATAGGCTTTTTCTACTCTATCAAAGTTAGTATCTCTATCCATACCATAGTATCTTCCTCCTAATGAGGCTATCTTTCCTACGCCTAATTTTTTCATATATTTTTCTAAGGCTTCTATATACTTTATTCCACTGGTAGGACTTACATCTCTACCATCTGTAAAGATGTGAACATATACTTTTTTTAATCCTTCTTTTTTGGTTAATTCTAATAAACTAAATAAATGATTGATATGTGAATGTACTCCTCCATCTGATAAAAGTCCTACTAAATGTAAACTACTATTTTCTTCTTTAACATGATTTATTACTTTTAATAATTCTTCATTTTTATAAAAACTTTTATCTTTTATTTTACTATTTATTAGTTCTAATGATTGATATACTAAACGACCTGCTCCTATATTGGTATGACCTACTTCTGAATTTCCCATTTGTCCTCTTGGTAAACCTACCGGGGTACCTGATGCTTCTAATTGACTATGAGGATATTTATCCCATAATTTATCTAATACTGGTGTTTTGGCATTATATACGGCATTATATTTTTTATTTTTTGTTAATCCTACACCATCCATAATACATAATAATACTTTCTTCATTTTATCACCCTATTTCCTATATAATTATATATTATTATTTACTAATTGGCAATATTTTAAAAGTATTTTTTGTTAACTAACTATAATTTATTATTTTAATATGTAAAAGAAAAAATACTTTTGTTCAAAGTACTTTATATTTTTATTTGTTGTTTAATATTATCTTTTTTAGTTCGTCAGAACAATAATCACTTATATATTTTAATTTTTCTTTATCGTCTAAAGCATAGCTATATTTTATAAATATTTCTTTTAATTTATGATAATTTCCTTTTATACTTTCGTGGCTAGCTATAATCATATCTTCTTTTGTTACTTCTGTTAAATCTAAATATATTCCATTTATTTTAGCCAATGATTCTATAAATAGTCTTTGGCTTCTTCCATTTCCTTCTCTAAATGGATGTAAAGCATTAATATCTGCAAACAAATCAACTAATTTTTCTATAGTTAATTCATTATCGTAATATACAAAATAGTTTTCTTCTTTTAGCTTGTTAAATATATCTGTGCCAAATGTTTCAATATATTCACTTAAACAAAATAAATCTTGTTTAGCTATGTTACAATTTCTTATATTGCCAGCCCATCTATATATGTCTTGAAATAAATATTTATGAATTTTTTTTAAATAATCAAAATCAAAGTTACCTTTTAATGGTTTTTCATTTAGTTCATATGTTCTAAAAGATACTAATTCTCTTTCTGCATTAAATAAATCTTTATCGTTTGTAATATTAAGTTTGTTGATTAGAGTATCAGTCCCTTCATAACAATAATTGGCTGTTTTTTCATATGTGTATTTATATTTACTATCCATAGATTCCTCTATACTTTTCAATGACTTTTTTTCTTTCTTTTGTTGTGGTGGTTTTTCCTATTATACAATTATATAATTTTTTCTTTATATCTTTTGTTAATGGCATACCTTCTTGGGCCATAGCACCATCTACTCTTCTTATTTTTTCTTGTATTTCTACTTTTTCTTTATACTTTTTATTATCCATAAACATCACCCTTTTTGTATTTGTTTTTTCTTTATATATTATACCATATTTCTGCTAATATTTCACTGTTTTTATTCAATTTAATTGCATTTTATAATTATTTTTATTTGAATATGTAAAAGAAAAAATACTTTTGTTCAAAGTACTTTATATTTATTGTTTAATATTATCTTTTTTAATTCATCAAAATGGTAATTAAAAATGATGGGTACCCCAGGCGAGATGAATGCTCACATACAAAGTATGCTTACTGGCATTGCCAACACATCGTTATTCCTTCACAAGTAACCCATCTGTATATATTGTATTACATAATTGCTAATTATTCACATTTTTTGATTTTGGAAAATTTTGTAATTTATTTCACTATTTACAACATAACTCTTATTTTTGAGACGTAGACTCAAAAATACCACGGAAAATTTAAGTTTACTTAAAGTTGAAGTGGCAAAAGAAAAGAACTAAATTAATTAGCTCTCTCATAATCACAATTCATACATTTTATCTTATCTTTTTTTTCTGTTAATGTTCCATTACAATTAGGACACTTTTCTTCAATTGGTTTATCCCAACTAGCAAAATCACATTTTGGATAATTTGAACATCCATAAAAGATTTTTCCTCTTTTAGTTTTCTTTTCTAATATTTTACCATCACATTTTGGACAAGATATAATTTCTTTTACTTCTTTTTCTTCTTTATTACTTTTAATATATTTACAAGTTGGATAATTTGAACAAGCAGTAAACTTTCCATACTTACTTTGTTTTATTACTAATGGACTACCACAATTAGGACATAATTCTCCTGTTTCTTCTGGGACTTTCTTTTCCATATCCTTGAAAGCTACTTCTACTTTTGGTTCAAATTCTTGATAGAAGATACTTAGTAATTTATTCCACTCCATGTTACCCTCTGCTATTTTATCTAGATCATCTTCCATATTCTTAGTATATTCTACATTAATGATATCTTTAAAGAATTCTTGTAATTTATCGGTTGTTTCAATACCTACTTCAGTAGGAATAAATTTTTTATCAATAACTTTTACATAACCTCTTTCTTCAATGGTATCAATTGTTTTAGCATATGTTGATGGACGGCCTATTCCTAATTCTTCCATTTCTTTTATTAGTTTACTTTCGGTATATCTAGCAGGTGGTTTTGTTGTATGTGATGTATATTCTATAGTGTTAGCTACTAATACATTACTTTTATAGTTTGAGAAGTCTGGTAATACTTTATCTTCACTATCTTCATATTTACTATATACTTTTAAGTATCCATCAAAGATTAGGATTTGTCCATTTACTTTGAACTGATAATTATTATTATCTAATATAACAGTAGTTGCTTCTACTTTGGCATCTTTCATTAGGGATGCTAGGGCTCTATAATATATTAGACTATATAATTTATATTCATCATTAGTTAGATATTCTTTTATTTTTTCAGGATTATTATTTATATTAGTAGGTCTTATGGCTTCATGTGCATCTTGAACATTCTCAGTTTTATTACTCTTTTTTACATAACCTACATACTCACTTCCATAATTATCTTTAATATAACCATAGGTTTCTTTAATAAACTCATCAGATAATCTTACGGAATCGGTTCTCATATAAGATATTAATCCTTCTGCTCCATCTTTTAGATTTATTCCTTCGTATAGTTTTTGGGCTATCATCATGGTTTTCTTAGAGGTAAAGCCTAGTTTGGTTGAAGCCTCTTGCTCTAGTGTACTTGTAGTAAAAGGAAATTTACTTTTCTTAGCTTTTTCTTTTTTATCAATACTTTCTATTTTGAAGGCATTTGATAGTTTACTTAGTATTTCTTTGGCTTCAGATTCTTTTTTGATTTCTATTTTTTTATGATTATAGGTATCTAATTTGGCATCGAAGTCATTAAATTTTGCTTCTATCTCAAAGTATTCTTCAGGAATGAAGGCTTCTATTTCTCTTTCACGATCAACGATTAACTTTAGAGCTACTGATTGAACACGGCCTGCTGATTTACCTCCTGTTTTAGACTGCATTAGTTTACTTAGTCTAAAGCCTATGATACGATCTAGTATTCTTCTTGTTTCTTGAGATTTTACTAGATTATCATCTATTTTTCTAGCTTTATTAAATGAATCTAGAACGGCTTTTTTGGTTATTTCGTTGAAGACTATTCGATCATAGTTTTCTTCTTTTAATCCTAAGGTATCGTATAGATGCCAACTTATTGCTTCTCCTTCACGATCGGGGTCGGTTGCTAGATATACGAAGTCTGCATCTTTGATATCTTTTTTTAATTCTTTTACTAATTTTGCTTTTCCTTTGATTATTTTATAATCTGGTTTAAAATTATTATCTATATCTACTCCAAAGCCATATTTTCCTGATGTTGATAGGTCTCTGATGTGTCCTACTGAAGATACTACTTTGAAATCTTTTCCTAAATATTTTTCTATTGTTTTACTTTTATGTGGGGACTCCACGATTACTAATTTTTTTGACATATAACGCTTCCTTTCTATGACATTATAACTATTCTTTTTATAAAATGCAAGTATTTTTTGTTATTTTTTATTTTATGATTCCCTCTAAGCTATAATCTTAGAGGGTTATTTTTAGCTTGTAATCTAAAAATAATATATCAGCCATATCTATTATATGGTAGTTAATTATATATACTAAAATAGCCTCCGGTTAAGGAGGACTACTTATATGTAAACATAAGATTTCTCTTATGACATTATACTATATGCTGGTAGTTTGAGTTTTGTTCCTCTTTTTGGATATTTTTAATGCATGAAAAAGAGATAATAGTTCATCATCCCTTTTTGAATTATATTTTGTTAATTTATTTTGTTTATAATTTTATTTCTACGTTTTCTTTTTTAGCGTCTTCTAATTTAAATAACTCAGCTTTTTTGAATCCAAAGATAGCCGCTACTATGTTACTTGGTACTACTTCAATAGCAGTATTATAATTATTTGCAACATGATTATATATTTCCCTAGCATCTTTTAATTGGTCTTCGACAATACTTAATTCACTTTGTAGATTTAAATACTCAGTATCAGCTTTTAATTCTGGATAAGCTTCTACTACTGCTAAATACTTGGTAAGTTCATTATTCATTTCATTAGCGGATTTCATATCCATATGATTCTTGTTATTATATTCACTTCTTAATGCTGTAATTTTTTCTAAAGTACCATTTTCATGCTTACTATAACCTTTTACTGTTTCTACTAAGTTAGGCATTAAATCAAATCTTTTATTTAGACATATCTCAATATCTGATTTGGCTTTTTTCATTTTATTAAATAATTTAACTAGTTTATTATACTTAGCAATTATTACTAAAATAACGATTAATAAAACTGTTAAAACTATATATACTATACTTTCCATGTTCTCACCTCTATCATTCTATAGTAATCTTATTTACATAACCAGCTTCATCATAATCAAGTATTATATCATAATATTGAGTTGTTTTTTCAAACCAGTTAGGATCACTTGTTGGGATTTTTTCAGTAAAATTCTTTTTTATAGTTCTCATTTCATTTTCATCTTCTGTACAAGTATTTTGATAACATAAAGTAATTATATGGTCACTATTTTTCTTGTTACTACTTATAATATTATCTATATTGTTTGGTACATTACTTCTTATTGTAGTACCTGAATATAATTCAAGAGGACTATTAAACGAATCAATATCATGTTTTTCTAGTTGTTTTTGATATTCTTCATCGACTTTTGTTTTAGAATCTTCCATATCGCCAAAGAAATTATCAAATATGTCAAATAAACTTTTAGAATTTTCCTTTCTTTCTTTACTAACTAGAACTATTTTATTAATTAATATAACTACTATTACAAGAGCAATAAATATTAATATACCAAGTAACCATGTCCTTGGTTTAAATTCATTATCAATTTTTTCTTTCATTTTTATTTTCTCCTTTTATTACAATATACATTTTTTGATGTTGTTTGTCAACATTCTTTTAATAAATTTTTTCTAATAAATTGGATGCTTTTTTATATCAATTCATATTCTCTTGATAATATTCTTTTATCGCTTGAGTATTCTATTACGTATTCGTTATCTTTTTTACATATTATTAAACCTATTGTTTTATCTTGAGTTAATTTTCTTAAACTATTATCTATATTTAGTTCTTTAATACATGAATAATATTTAATTTTCTTTTTGTCTAATAATTTAATTAATTCTTTTTCTAAATCGTTAAACTCACCACAGTTAAATATGACTTTTTTTACTTTAAAATTATTTATTAAAGTAATAGAGTCTCCTATATGATCTTCATCGCCACGTGATGACATACGTTTATGCATACGAATTTATATAAAGAAAAAACTGCAATTAAATCAATAATTACAGTTAATCATTTTTATATGTTTCTAAGGCATCAATTATATTTTCAATTTCATGATAAATTTTAAAAATGTTTTTTCTTCTTTTTATTATATTTTTAAGTCTATAGAATCTTCCTAATATTTTTCCATGCTTTTCAATTTCTTGATTCATGAAATATTTAATTGGATAATCTCTCTTCACCGCTCGTACAAAGCATTTTATTATTCCAGTTCTTTTAACAATTACAGTACCTTTTAATAATGTTATTGGTTTAATATCATAGATTACATTACCTTCAATTAATGCTTTTTCTTTTTACTTTTGATAAAATCTAATATGTCATTATAGCATTTTACAAACTCTTCACCCTCACATATTTTTCCATATTTATTTTTTAAAAAATCTTTTATTTCAGTTAAATATTTATCCTCAACAACTTTATCAGTTGGCATTTCATATAATCTATCACAATTAATAACAATATAATTATCATCATTAATATATTTCAGTGTACTTGTTGTTTTACCGGAACCTTTTGTACCAATAACATTTATTACATCATCATTAGTCATTTTCTTTATATAATCTTTTCTATCTCTAAATAAATATAATTTTGATTCCTTTGACATATAACCACATCCTGTAATTATTATATCACAATCATAATGAGTTTTTATCTTGAAATAGCTTATTTGAATCTTTTTTTTCTCTTTTTCTAATTCTTTTAAACTTTTTTCTGGAGTTGATAAATTTTCTGGCATTGTTCTATGATTTTTTTTAATTGTTTCTCTAATATTTTTACCTATATCATAGTGAGTTTTATTAGCATTATTTTCTCCTATAATATTATCTTCTCTTAAAACTGCCTCTGTTTGAGTAATTCTAAATAAATTAGCTCCTAATTCTTCACTTCTCATATTATCTAGAATATCTTCTCTATATCTTAATCCTTTTCTTTTAGCAATATCATTAGCTGTCTCACCATTGTATAGACCTTTATATCCACTATTATGAAATTTATCAAAGTTTTTAACTCCTGCATTTCTAGCTACAATATTTAAAGAGTAGTTTCCTTTTTTAGTTAAATTTCTTTGATAAAATCTTTTTTCATCTTCAGTTAGTTCACTATATTCTTTTTTCAGAAAATTCTTGTTTTCGTGTTTGAATAGCGAAATATGTTTGACCTAATGCAACCATCTTCTTTTTAGAATTAGCATTTTGAACTATTAAATAACATATATACCTAGATAACTTATAATCTTTAATAAATTCTTCTTTACCTTTACCAGTTATTATTGGCTTCCTGACTTTGGGAAGCCAATATGTATCATCATTATTACTATTTTTATATGATGTTACTGCTTTTTGGATTACATTATTGAAATTTTCTCATTTACTATATTCAAGCAATGGCATTAAATCTCTTGCTAACCAATATTCATGATTATTTTTATCAATATGTTTTATATCTTCAAATACTTTTTCAGTATATTCTTTTACTTCATTCATTTTATCAATCTCCCTCCTATGGACCACAAGTTTCTATCTTTAATTTAGTATTTTTAATTTTAAACATAATACTTCCATCTTGATCTGTTCTATAAATTTTTGAATCACTCAAATTGTTTAATACTTCTTTATTTGGATGCCCATACCTATTATTCTTTCCAATACTAATAATGCTGTATTTAGGATTAATCACATTTATAAATTCTTTACTACTACTT
>OKRY01000879.1_pt1 | contig 24862 bp, 20 predicted proteins | sample 1601121 | NCBI WGS metagenome assembly OKRY01 (sample SAMEA3541546, study PRJEB24748) | human gut metagenome | biome: human gut; feature: human-associated habitat; material: faeces | place: China | collected 2012
AAAACAAAGAGCCATGGTTGGAGCCTTTCTGAAACCGTCTTGCGGTAGGAGGTTTTAACCAATCCACAGCACCTTGTCTATTGTAGCATTTTGTCCTTGGAGAGGAACTTTAATAACTACTACTTTATAATACGAGGAGCTTTGAGGATGAAAAAAGTAGCTTTATTATTGGCGGCAGCCATGCTGGCGCTGGCCGGATGCGCGTCTGCGGGCGATACCGCGGCGGCTTCGGAGGCCGCACCGGCGGAGAGTACGGCGGAGAGCGCCGCGGCGGAGGACAGCACAGAAGCGGCGCTGCCGGGTGAGCCGCACCCCCTCTCGGCCTATAGCGCCTGCGCAGTCAGCGGCAACTGCGTCTACGCGGCGGTCACCCATTTTTCAAGCAGCGAGGACAGTCTCGGCAGCTTTGATCACAGCACCGTCTACAAAACCGACCTTACCACCGGGCAGACCTATGAGATGTACCGCACGGACTCCCAGCTTGCGTCCGCGCCGCTGATCATAGACGACACGCTGTATTTCATCTGCTACGACGGCGGTATGCTGGCCCTGCCGACGACGGGCGGTGAGGCGCGCGTGCTGCCGTTCTCCTACGACGACTGGATGCCTGTTTTTTACGCAGGTCACTACCTCTACTGCCGGAGCGTCAGCGCCGCGCCGTTCTGCCGTACCGACGGTATGCGGTTTAACTTGGAAAACGGGGAGACCGCGCCGTGGAATATCCCGGTGGAGACAATGTACATTCCCGATGTCGTCGGGGACGCGCTGCTGCTCTGCCGCGTTGTCTCGGATTATCCGGTGCCCTACCCGGACGACGACGAGATGTCCCAGGCGCTTTTGCAGAACACCACGCTGGAATACACCCTGGCCGACCCCGCGACGGGCGCGGTGCGGCAGACCTGCTTTACCCTCCCCTATGACATACCGCAGCCGGGGAGCCTTACAATCTACACCTACCTTGGCAAGTGCGGCAGTGACTTCTATTTCCGCGCAGACCAGTGCGACGATGAGTACGCTTTTGTTTCCCAGTCCGTGCTGCGCATCGGCACGGACGGCACCCGGACCGACCTTGGCATTACCAAAACGCCGGATTACCTGGATTACTCTGCGGTTTTGCAGGGCGATGAGGTGCGCTGGCTTCTGACCCGCGGCACCGACGGCATCTATCTGATCTACGACACGCAAGGCCATGAGATTGGCCGCAACGAGCGGCCTGCCGGGCTGGAGGCCTTCTTCCCGCTTTGTATGCTGGACGACGGACGCCTGCTGATGGTCGTCGGCTACGACTGGGAGCACGACAGCGCGGCCCGGTACGCCGTGATGGACGCCGACGAATTTCTGAACGGCGGGTCAGCATACCGCGAGATGACGTTTGCGGAGTGAACGGGCCGACCCTACAGGGAACGGCACGGTGGGCCGTGCCCGCTGCCGCAGAGTTTTTCAATCACCGGAAAGGACGTGTACCCATGAAAACGAAAAAGCGCATCCCCCTCATCCTCACCGCGGCGCTGGCGCTGTCCGCCTGTGCGTCGGCGGCGGATTCCGCAACCGCAGCCGCGGCGGCGGAGACTGCCGCCGCCACACCAGAACCGACGGCGGCACCTGAACCGGTGGGGGAGCTGCACGCCCTTGCCGAAACTGGGCAGAACAGATTCGGCAATGTGATTTGTCAGACCCGTCCCGCCCTTGACGATGAGGGCAACTTTACTGGAACCGTCATTTACAAAACAGACCCTGACGCCAGACAGACAACCGCGCTCTACCAATACAACGATAACACGTATAGTCCGTTATGCCAATTTCTGGCAAACAACACGCTGTACGTCGTCATGTACCGCGATGACAGCGACACCAAGCTGCTTGCCGTTCCGTTGGACGGCGGCGAGGTTTGGGAAATTCCGCTTGGCCCCAACACATGGGGTACCAAGCTGTACGATGACCGCTATGTCTACTGTATGTCTTACAGCCAAGCGCCGACCTCTCCCACCTGTGGGATGCGCCTTGACCTGAAAACCGGGGCAAGCGAGACATGGGACATTCCCATCGAAACCTACGATGTACTCGGCGTGGCCGACGGCGGCATTGTCACAAGCCGCATCGTTTCGGACTATCCTATCCCACTCCCGTCCGACGCCGAAATGCTCAGTGCCATCCTGCAAAATTCCACCTATGAGTTCGACCTGACGGACCCTGCCACAGGCCAGCCTATCCAAAAGATATTTGAATCTTCCTTCAATGGCACGCGCGAAGGTGACGAAACTATCCAATACAGCTATATGGGCAAAAACGGAAGTGATTACTATTTTCTTGCCACGCACTTAAAGCCGATTTCCGGTAATCCCTATGGTGACACGGTTGGTTCGTCCGTCCTCTGCGTCCACAGCGATGGTACACAGGAAAATTTGGACTTTATGGTCACACAACAGCCTCTTCGTGAGATGCACCAAAACGAGGAAATACGGTGGTTTATTGCCCCAACAAGCTACGATGCCGACACCTACATAGTCTACGATTTACAGGGTAACGAAATCGGCCGCACCGCCGCCCCCACAGGCGTTGACTTTGATGTTATTGAATATCTTCTGGACGATGGCCGCGTTGTGCTATCCCTCGGGGACGACCCCGCACATAATTATGTCACCCGATACGCTACCATCGACCCCGACGCCTTTTTGAGCGGCAGTACCGAGTATTCCGAAATGGAATTTGTCGGATAAAGGGTTGCCTCCTGCGGCGGGGTGAGGGCCCCCCGCCCCACAAGTCACGGTACGGTAGGCCGTAGGGCGGCATGCCGCCGGACATCTTCCCGCCGCCGCAACGCTCCCGTGTTGTCGGGAGCGCCGACCCCTACAACGGTGGGCGCGGCTGCAGCGGCCAGAGGACTGTCCGCCGTGGCCGTTTCCGTTAGCATAAACAAAACCCAGCCCCCGCAATGTTTTCCACATTGCGGGGGCTGGGTTGTTTAAAACTTTAGGACATGAACCGATCCTTCAGGTTCTTGAAGAAGCTCTTGCGCTTCTCGTAGTTCTCGTCCTTCAGGCTGTCCTCAAAGGCCTTCAGGGCTTCGCGCTGGGTGCGGTTCAGCTTCTTGGGGATCTCCACGTCCACAATGACGTACTGGTCACCGCGTCCGCGCCCGTTCAGGTACTGGATGCCCTGGCCGCGCAGGCGGAACTTCGTGCCGCTCTGGGTGCCCTCGGGGATCTTCTGGGCGACCTTGCCGTCCACGGTGGGGACCTCAATTTCAGCGCCCAGCACAGCCTGGGAGTAGGTAATGGGCACGCGGACGTACACATCGTAGCCGTCGCGCTCAAACACGGCGTCGGGCTTGACCGTCACATGGACGATCACGTCGCCCGCGGGGCCGCCGTTCGTACCGGCGTCGCCCTGACCGCGCAGCGCAATGTTCTGGTCGTCGTCGATACCCGCGGGGATCTTGACCTCCAGCGTCTTGCGGGCACTGGTCTTGCCGGTGCCGCGGCAGGTCTTGCAGGGGTTCTTGATGATGGTGCCGCGTCCGCCGCAGTGCGGGCAGGGCTGCTGGCTCTGCATCACACCAAACGGCGTGCGCTGCTGGGTCACAACATAGCCGCGGCCACCGCACTCGGTACAGGTCTCGGGGCTGGAGCCGGGCGCACAGCCGGTGCCGCGGCAGTCCGGGCAGGTCTGCTGACGGTTCAGCGTGACCTTTTTGGCGCAGCCGTGGGCGGCCTCCTCAAAGGTCAGGATCACATTGGCCTGAATGTCATGGCCCTTGCGCGGCGCGTTGGGGTTGGAGCGGGTCGAGCCGCCGAAGCCGCCAAAGCCGCCGAAAATATCGCCGAAGATGTCGCCCAGATCGACGCCGCCGGTGCCGCCGAAGCCGCCAAAGCCGCCACCGTAGCCGCCGCCTGGCTGGCCGGCCCCATAGTTGGGATCGACCCCAGCGAATCCGAACTGGTCATAGCGCTTGCGCTTGTCCGGGTCGGAAAGAACATCGTTGGCCTCATTGACCTCCTTGAACTTTTCCTCGGCGTCCTTGTCGCCGGGGTTCAGGTCGGGGTGGTACTTTTTGGCCAGCTTGCGGTAGGCGCTTTTGATCTCGGCATCGGTGGCGTTTTTGCCGATCCCCAGCACCTCGTAGTAATCACGTTTTTCTGCCATAGAATCTATCCCCTCTATTTATGGGTTGTGAAAAGGCTTCCCCTTGCGGGGAAGCTGTCCGCGGAGCGGGCTGATGAGGTGAGACCTGCCGGATATTGCCCGCAAACAGGCAATCCCGGCAGCTTGGCCCTCATCCGGCCTTGCTTCGCACGGCCACCTCCCCGCGGGGGGAAGGCTTTATTTTAACTTTCTCTATAACCCCCAAGGGCCGCCGCCGGGTTTGCCCAGCGGCGGCCTTATTATGGGTTTGTTACAGCTTAGACCTCGTGGAAGTCGGCGTCAACGGCGCCGTCGTCCTTCGGCTGCGCACCGGCATCGGGGCCGGGCTGTGCACCGGGCTGCTGGCCCTGTGCCTGGGCGGCCTGCTGGTAGACCTTCTCGCTGATGGCGTAGAAGGCCTTCTGCAGGTCATCCTGCTTTGCCTTGATGTCATCAACGCTGCCGGACTTCAGGGCTTCCTTCAGGGCAGACAGCTTGGTCTCGACCTCGCTCTTTTCCTCGGCGGAAACCTTGTCGCCGAACTCGCCCAGTGCCTTCTCGGTCTGGAACACCATCTGGTCGGCGTTGTTGCGCACATCGACTTCCTCGCGGCGCTTCTTATCCTCGGCGGCATACTGCTCGGCGTCCTTGACAGCCTTGTCGATGTCGTCCTTGCTCATGTTGGTGGAAGCAGTGATCGTGATGCTCTGCTCCTTGCCGGTGCCCAGGTCCTTCGCGCTGACGTGAACGATACCGTTGGCATCAATATCGAAGGTGACCTCGATCTGCGGCACGCCGCGGGGAGCCGGAGCGATGCCGTCCAGATGGAAGGTTCCGAGGCTCTTGTTGTCGCGGGCAAACTCACGCTCGCCCTGCAGGACGTTGACCTCAACGCTGGGCTGGTTATCAGCCGCAGTGGAGAAGATCTGGCTCTTCTTGGTGGGGATGGTGGTGTTGCGGTCAATGATCTTGGTGCAGACGCCGCCCAGAGTCTCAATGCCCAGGCTCAGCGGGGTAACGTCGAGCAGCAGCAGACCCTTGACGTCGCCCTGCAGAACGCCGCCCTGGATGGCAGCGCCGACAGCAACGCACTCATCGGGGTTGATGCCCTTGAACGGCTCACAGCCCAGCTCCTTCTTGACAGCGTCGTAGACGGCAGGGATACGGGTGGAGCCGCCGACCATCAAAACCTTGGCCAGGTCGGAAGCCTTCAGGTCGGCATCGGCCAGAGCCTTGCGGACGGGGGTCATGGTGCGCTCGACCAGATCAGCGGTCAGCTCATTGAACTTAGCGCGGGTCAGCGTCATGTCCAGATGCTTGGGGCCGTTGGCGTCCGCGGTGATGAAGGGCAGGTTGATGTTGGTCGTGGTCGCGCTGGACAGCTCGATCTTGGCCTTCTCAGCAGCCTCCTTCAGGCGCTGGGCAGCCATCTTGTCCTTGCGCAGGTCGATGTTGTTCTCGCGCTGGAAGTCCTCGGCCATCCAGTCGATGATGCGCTGGTCGAAGTCATCGCCGCCCAGGTGGGTATCACCGTTGGTAGCCAGAACTTCGGTAACGCCGTCGCCCATCTCGATGATGGAGACATCGAAGGTGCCGCCGCCCAGGTCGTAGACCATGATCTTCTGGTCATCTTCCTTATCAATGCCGTATGCCAGAGAAGCGGCAGTAGGCTCGTTGATGATACGCTTGACGTTCAGGCCGGCGATGGTGCCGGCGTCCTTGGTAGCCTGACGCTGGCTGTCGTTGAAGTAAGCAGGAACGGTGATGACGGCCTCGGTGACAGGCTCGCCCAGATAAGCCTCCGCATCAGCCTTCAGCTTCTGCAGGATCATAGCGCTGACCTGCTGGGGAGTGTACTCCTTGCCGTTCAGGGTCACCTTGTGGTCGGTGCCCATCTGACGCTTGATGGAAGAAACGGTGTTGTCGGGGTTGGTGATAGCCTGACGCTTTGCAACCTGACCTACCAGACGGTCGCCGGTCTTGGTGAAGCCGACAACGGACGGGGTGGTGCGGGCACCCTCAGAGTTGGCGATGACAACGGGCTCGCCGCCCTCCATAACAGCTACGCAGCTGTTGGTAGTACCAAGGTCGATACCAATAATCTTACTCATAATGAAGTCTCCTCTCGAAAGAACAAATCTTGTTTATATGATGCTTATGATGATGTCAAGCGGATGTTATTGCAAACTCCCTTGCGGGAGGTTCGGCTTATTTATTCGGCCACCACAACGGTTGCATGGCGGATGATCTTGTCACCCAGCTTGTAACCCTTCTGGAAAACGGTGACCACCGTGCCGCTCTCCTGCCCGTCCGGGGCGGGGATCTGCTGCACAGCATTCATAAAGTTGGGGTCAAAGGGCTTGCCCAGCACCTCGATCTCCTCCACATGGAGGGCTTCCAGTGCCTTTGCCGCCTTATCCAGCGTCATGACCACGCCCTTTTTGTAGTTCTCATCGGTGGTGGGGGCGTTGGCAGCCATATCCAGCGTATCCAGAATGGGGATGATCTTTTCCACTGCATGGGAAACACCGTCGCCAAACTTCTGGTCGGCCTCGCGGGTGGAGCGCTTGCGGTAGTTGTCGTACTCGGCAGCCATGCGCAGCAGCTGATCCTTGGCCTGTGCAGCATTCTTTTCCGCTGCATCCAGCTTTGCCTTAACGGCTTCCATCTCCCGGGCCTTCTTGTTGAACCAGCCGCCGTCCTTCTTCTTGTCCTCTTCGGTGGCAGCCTCGGCAGCAGCCTGTTCGGGCGCTGCGGCAGCGGTCTTTTCCTCGGGGGCAGTTTCCGGCTGCTCGGTCTCGGGCACCGTGTTCTTTGCTTCTTCGCTCATTCCAGATCCTCCTTATAGATCACAGTCCGCCGCGGTACGGCAGCCTGCGGGGTGTCTTTTCGTTTGCCGCTCATGCCCTCGCCCAGCTGGTCTGCAAAGTAATGCAGCAGCGGCATCAGCTTCTGGAAGGGCATCCGGGTGGGGCCGATCAGGGCAATGGAGCCCCACAGCCCGCCGCCTACCAGATACCGGTCGCTCACGATGCACAGCCCGGGGATCTGCGGTTCCAGATCCTCGCCCAGCAGCACGCTTTCGCTGCGGTTTTCCGGGGGTGCGATCAGGCTTGCGGCCTGTTCCTCGTCGTTCAGCAGGGTAAGGATATCACCCACCCGGCCGTCCAGCTGCGGCCAGTCCAGCAGGTACTGCTCGCCGCCCAGAAATACATGGGGCTTTACGCTGTCCTGCAAAATTGCGGCTGCGGCGCTGACCACCGGCACAAGCTCCGGTGCGATTTGGCCGCACAGCTCGCTGAGCATCCGGGTGGAAAGATCCACCGGTGCCACAAAGGTAAGGTTGCGGTTGAGCAGCGCCGCAAGGGCAGCTGCATTTTCCCGGGAAAGCCCGGTGCGTACCCGCGCCACCCGGGTGCGGACGTAACCGGCGGTGGTCACAGCCAGCACAGCGGCTGCGCTGCGGCCCACCTGCACCACCTCGTAATGGGCGATGCACAGATCCTCGGCGCAGGGGGTGCTGACGGCGGCGGTGCAGCCGCTGATGGCGGCCAGCGCCTTGGCAGCGCCCTGTGCCAGCTTTTCCGGCTCGTGGTCAAGGCTGGCGAACACCGCATCCACCCGGGCGCGGGTAACGCGGTCCAGCGGCTGATCATCGGTCAGCAGGTTGTCCAGATAATACCGGTAGCCCTTGGCGCTGGGCACACGCCCTGCGCTGGTGTGGGGCTGCTCCAGCAGGCCCAGCTTTGTCAGCGCCGCCATCTCGTTGCGCAGCGTTGCACTGGACACTGCCATGTCAAAGTAGTTTGCCAGCACGCTGCTGCCCACCGGCTCGCCCTCAAGGCCATACAGCGCCACGATCGCCTGCAAGACCCGTTGCTTGCGTGCATCCATCGTCATAGCGCCTGCCTCCTTTTTGTATTGCTTTTGTTTGTTTAGCACTCCTTGTTCCTGAGTGCTAAGACCATTATAACCGTTTTTGCCCTGCTGTCAAGCCCTTTGCAAAAATGTTTATAAAGATTCATAATTCTGTCATAAAGGGGGGTGTGAACTCCCTCAGTCAAAGCCTGCGGCTTTGCCAGCTCCCTCTGGGAGGGAGCCTCTGGCGCGCCCGCAAGCTTTGCGCTTTAGCCGGAAACTTTACCGCTATGCCAAAGGCCCCATCCCAGAGGGGGCTGGCATCGCGCAGCGATGACTGGGGGAGTTTGTTTCCCACGCCCCAACCCGTGAAAATGGGGTACAGAAACGCCCGCAGGCGTTTCTGTACCCCGAAATATAAAATGTTTTCCGCTGATGATGGCCAGAGCTCTGCGGAGGCCATTTAAAATCGCTCCGCCTTATTCCTCCATCTGCTTTGCCAGAAAGGCCGCTGCCACCGCCACTGCCTTGCACTGGGCGTCCTCCGGGCAGGCGGTGCGGTCCTCGGTCAACAGACCCACCGCGCCGGTCACGTCCCCGCCCGCCAGCACCGGCGCGGCGCATAGCAGCACCCGGGGTGCGCCCTCGCAGGGCAGCAGAGTCTTTTCCGGGTTGCCCGGGCTCTGGTAGGGCTTGCGGGCTTCCATCAGCTTTTCCAGCGGCTGGCTGATACTGCGGTCTGCCAGCTCCCGCCGCCCGCTGCCGCTGACCGCCAGAATGCGGTCCCTGTCGCACACAAAGGCGGTCAGCGCAAACTGGCGGCTGAGCACCTCCGCCAGCTGGGCGGCAAGGGTGTTCACCTCGCCCATGGGCGAGTACTTTTTAAAGATCACTTCCCCGTCGCCGGTGGTAAAGATCTCCAGCGGGTCGCCCCGCCGGATGCGTTGGGTGCGGCGGATCTCCTTGGGGATCACCACCCTGCCAAGCTCGTCGATGCGGCGCACGATACCGGTTGCTTTCATTATTTTGCCCTCCTTGCGGTTTCCTTTGTATGTAGTATCTGTCAGCGGCGGCAAATTATACCGGCAGCGCATTTTTTGCTTTGCCCGCCGCATTGCGTTCCGGGCGGGGTTCTGCTACAATAAATAGGAATAAACCCAAAGAAAGCAGGTGTCCGCATGGCACACATCCTTATTCTGGGCGGCGGTGCCGCCGGACTGGCCGCTGCGCTGGCGGCTGCACAGGCCGCGCCCGCTGCCCGCGTCACAGTGCTGGAGCGCAACCCCAAGGTGGGCAAAAAGCTGCTGGCTACCGGCAACGGCCGCTGCAATCTGGACAACACCGCCATTGCGCCGGAAAAGTATTTCACCGCCGACCCCGCCGCGCTGCGGCCTTTGCTGGCAGCGGTGGATGCCGCCGCGCCGCTGGCGTGGTTTGAGCAGCTGGGGCTGTACACCCGCACCGATGAGGCCGGGCGGGTGTACCCCTATTCCAATCAGGCCGCCGACGTGCTGGCGCTGCTGGAGCTGCATTTGCAGCGGCACACCGTACAGCTGCGCACCGGCTGCACGGTAAGCACCCTGCGGCAGAGCAAGGGCGGCTACGCGGTGCAGTTTACGAACGCCGAGGGCGGCACCGAAAACCTGCGGGCAGATGCCGTTATCTGCGCCATGGGCGGCGCTGCCGGGCCGCAGTTCGGCACGGACGGCTTCGGCACCCGCTTTGCCGCCGCCTGCGGCGGGCAGATGCGCCCGCTCTACCCCTGCCTGACCGCCCTGCAATGCGCAAAACCGAACAAAAGCCTTGCAGGCATCCGCGCCAAGGCCGCTGCCCGTCTGCTGGACGGCGACCGGGTGCTGGCTGAAGAAATGGGCGAAGTACAGTTTACCGACTATGGGCTTTCCGGCATCTGCATCATGCAGCTGTCCGGGCTGCTTGCCCCCGGGCGCAGCCCGAAGCACCCGGCGGTGGAACTTGATCTCTTCCCGGAGCTGAGCGAGATAGACCTGACCCGTCTGCTTGCCCGGCACGCTATCCAAACCGCATCCGACACCCTTGCCGGGTTCTGGACAGGGCTGTTGAACGTCAAACTGGGCTACGCCCTCTGGGAAGCTGCCAATATGCCCAACAACCGCTCGGTCAAGCAGATGCAGCCCCTTGCCCACACCGCCAAGCACTGGCGGTTCGAGGGGCTGACCCCCTGCGGCTGGCGGCAGGCGCAGACCACCGGCGGCGGGCTTGCCCTGACCGAGGTGGAACCGACCTTCCAGTTCAAGGGCTGTCCGGGGCTGTACTTCGTGGGCGAAACGCTGGACTGCGCCGGGATGTGCGGCGGCTTCAACCTGCACTGGGCCTTCGGCAGCGGCATCACCGCCGGGCGGGACGCCGTGCGCACCCTGCGCCGCCCACACAAAAAGAGATGACAAGACCCGGCCCTCTCCTGCACATCTGCCGGAGAGGGCCGGGTCTTTTTGCGTTCTTTATTCGTTTGCGGCTTTGTCCAGCGTGACTTCCTCCGCTTCTTCCTCCTTCTGGTACTCCGCAAAGGCCGACCACATGGGTTCGACCTGCTTGCCGTGGAACTTGCGGTCCACATAGTTCCGGGTGATGGCCGCGACCGTTCCCGACAGGCTCAGCACACCGATCAGGTTCGGCAGCATCATCAGGCCGTTGAAGGTATCGGACAGGTCCCACGCGAGGTCGAGCTTCATCGTCGCACCCACCAGCACCATGGCCACGAAGACCACCTTATAGCCCATGCTGGCCTTGGTGCCGAACAGATATTCAAAGGCTTTGGTGCCGTAGTGGCTCCAGCCCAGCACCGTGGAATAGGCGAACAGCAGGATGGACACCGCGATGAACTTGGGGCCAAAACTGCCGAACACAGTGGAGAAGGCTTCGCCCACCAGCGCAGAGCCCTGCACCTCGGTGAGCATCCGGCCGGTGTTCAGGTCTACGAAGCCGGACGTCAGGATGACCAGCGCCGTCAGGGTGCAGACCACGATGGTATCGGCAAAGACCTCAAAAATGCCCCACATGCCCTGCTGCACTGGCTCCTTGACGTTGGAGGACGCGTGCACCATGACCGACGAGCCGAGGCCCGCCTCGTTGGAGAATGCGCCGCGCTTGAAGCCCCAGGTGATGGCGCGGGACACACCGTAGCCCAGCACACCGCCGCCCGCCGCCTGCATGGCGAAAGCGCCTTTGAAGATGGCCGCGAACGCAGCCGGGATCGCCGTGATATGGGTCAGCACGACCGTCAGCGCACCCAGGATGTAGAACAGCGCCATCAGCGGAACGACCTTTTCCGTCACGGCCGCCACACGCTTCAAGCCGCCCAGGATGACCAGCGCGGACAGCACCGCCAGCAGGATGCCGGTGAGGAGATTCGGCACCTGGAAGGCCGCATTCATGTTGCCTGCGATGGAGTTGATCTGGCTCATGTTGCCGATGCCAAAGGAGGCCAGCACACAGAAGCAGGCGAACAGCACCGCCAGCACCCGGCCCAGCTTTTTGCAGCCCTTCTTGCTGCCCAGACCGTCGGCCAGGTAGTACATCGCGCCGCCGGACCACTCGCCGTCGGCGTTCTTGCGGCGGTAAAAGATGCCCAGAACGTTTTCCGAGTAGTTGGTCATCATGCCCAGGATGGCCATGGCCCACATCCAGAAGATGGCACCCGGCCCGCCGCTGAGGATGGCCGTTGCCACGCCCACGATGTTGCCGGTGCCGATGGTCGCCGCCAGCGCGGTGCACAGGCTCTGGAACTGGCTGATGGCCTTATCGTTCTTTTCGGTATGGGCCGTGATGTCCCGGTCGGTGAAGATGGCACCGATGGTGTTCCGCAGCCAGTACCGGAAATGCCCGAACTGGAAAAAACCGGTGCGCACCGACATCACAAATCCGGTGCCGAACAGCAGCGCCAGCCCCACCGGCCCCCAGACGATGCCGTTGACAACTCCATTCACGCTCGTAATGGTCTCTAACATGATCGTTCCCCCTCTGCAAAACAAAAAGCGGACAGAACGCCAAAGGCTCTGCCCGCAAAACGCAGCTTCCCGCACAGGGGTCTGCTGCTGACAGACGCACCCCTTTGTGCGCAACAGACGGCGGCTCCGCCGTCTCCCCTCATTCTGTTCCCGTGTGATGCACAGTTCCGTTTGTCTGTGCGTGATAGAAGAACTGTATCATAGTTTCCCGCCGCTGGCAAGCTTTTTGTTTCAATTTATTCTGAGGTTTCATCTTTGATGCAAAGTGGATGAATTTTATTTTCGTATGACTTCTCCGCACAGCCCGCGTTTTTTGTATAATCCGCAGGCGGCGGGGCCATCCTTTCCGTAACACCGGCAAAGGAGGAGTCAGGAATGCACAAAGGCGGATGGAAGCCGTTCTGGGCCGCACTGGGGGCGGCGCTTCTGGTGCTGCTGCCGCTGGTGGGCGGCACCGTCCTGCTCACCCGGCAGATGCTGCGCCAGCAATGGCTGATGCAGACCGCCGAGCCGCAGCGGAGCGTGCCCATCGACCTGCCCAAAGCCGACGACCGGATGACGCTGCTGCTCTGCACCGCCGGGGAGCAGCCCGGCTTCGTGCTGTTCTACCTGAACGCGCCCCAGAACGCCGCCCATCTGCTGGCCGTGCCGGGGCAGCTGACGGTGCCGTTCGGCGGCGGCGAAGCCTCGCTGGCCCAGTGCTATGCAGCGGCCGGCCCGGCGCGGTGCCGTCAGGCCCTGCTGGAAACGCTGGCCCTGCCGGAAGACACTTTGTATCTGGCCCTCTCGCCCGCCGTGCTGGAAACGCTGGCAGCGCGGTATGGGGCCGTGCGGGTCAGCCTTTCGGGCGCACTGACCGCCGAGGAGCTGGACGCCCTCGGCCAGAGCCCCAGCGTCCAGACTTTCCGCGCACGGGAGGCATCGGATCTTCTGACCGGGCTGGACGCCGACGGCCTTTTACCGCCCAGCCGCCGGGCCGCAGCCCGCGCCGCCGTGTGGGACGCCTTTTTCCGCCAGAACTTCGAGCTGCTGCCCTCCACCCTGCCGGAGGCCCTGCGCAGCCAGAGTTCCGCCCTGCTGACCGACTTTGCAGCCCAGGACTACGCCCTGCTGGGCGACATCCTCGAATTTCTCGTGAACCGCGCGGCGGTGTTCCAGTCGGACGCCCTGCCCGGCGCGTGGGACCGCAAGGCGGGCACTTACACCGTCACCGAGGCGTCCCGCGCAGCGGTGCAGACCTTCCTCAACGTCTCCCCCACCGAGGGGCAGGCGTCGTCCGCCAGCGAGCCGTAGCCCAGCACCAGTGTGCCCGCAAGGCCGCGGGCGCTGCCGGTCAGGTCGTAGTCGCTCAGCAGGCTCAGCCGGACACCCTCGGCCTCGGCAGCGGCCCGGAGCGCCGCATCCGGCGGGGCATCCCGGAGCGCCGCCAGCAGATGCAGACCGGTGTGCAGGCCGGAAAAGCGAAGCTCTCCCGGAGCGAAGGCTGCGTTCAGCGCCCGGACCAGCGCATCCCGCCGGGCCTTGTAGGCCACCCGCTCCCGCGCCAGATGCCGGGTGAAATATCCCTCGTTGATGAACCGGGCCAGCGTCTGCTGCTCGAACCGGCTGACCGGGCTGGAATAGAGCCGGTACGCTGCCCGCCACGCCGGGAGCAGCTGGACCGGGAGCACCATATAGGCGATGCGGATGCTGGGGGCCAGACTGCGGGAGCAGGTGGCAAGGTAGACCACCGGGCCGTCGGCCCCTGCCATGCCCTGCAGGCTGGGCAGCGGGCGGGTGTCGAAGCGGAACTCGGAGTCGTAGTCGTCCTCAATGATGTAGCGCTCCCCCGGCCTGCGGGAGGCCCAGTGGAGCAGCTCGGCCCGGCGTCCGGCGGGCATGGTGACCCCGGTGGGGAACTGGTGGCTGGGGGTCACATAACAGACCGCCGCGCCGGAGCGGGACAGCGCCTCGATGGACAGGCCGTCCGCATCCACGGGCAGGCAGCAGCAGGAGACGCCGTTGTTCTCCAGCACCCGCCGGGCGCGGGGGTAGCCGGGGTTCTCCACCGCCGCCGGGCCAGGCAGCAGCGGGGCCAGCAGACCCAGCAGATATTCCAGACCCGCCCCCACGACGACCTGCTCCGCCCGGCACCGCACGCCCCGGTATTCTTCCAGATAATCCGCCAGCGCCTGCCGCAGCTCGATGTCCCCCTGCGCGTCGCCGTGGGTCAGCAGTTCGGGCGAGGAGTAGAGCAGCTCCTTCTGGAGCCGTGCCCAGGTGCGGAACGGGAAGAGGGCCGGGTCCACCCCCCGCGTGGAGAGGTCATACCGCACCGGCTGCACCGGCGGTCCCGCCTCCGGCTGGGGCAGGAGCGCGGCGGGCGGCGGCGCGGCCGGGCGGATGGGCAGGGCCAGATATTCCTGTACATAAAAGCCGCTGCGCTCCCGCGATTCCAGATATCCTTCCGCCGCGAGCAGCTGATAAGCTGCATCCACGGTGTTCACCGAGACGGACAGTTCCGCCGCCAGCCGCCGCTTGCCGGGCATCCGGGTGCCCGCCGGGATGGCCCCGGTGCGCATCTCCTCGGCCAGGCTCTCATAGAGCTGTTCGTACAGCGGCACCGCCGAGGCTGCATCCAGTGCTGTCGTCAAATGGAACACAAAACCCCTCCTCTTTTTGGGCATTCCCTCAAACTGACCCCATAAAAAAACTATATTCTGGGTATTTTCACGGGGCCAGTTTTGCGTATAATAGGAGCATACCCGCTGTACACCCAAATGTCAAGTAGTTTTATGGGTAAATTGGGACATTCCGGTCTCCCGGCAGGTCTTTGTGAAAATTGGAGGGAATCATCATGTCAACCACCGCAATGTGGCTGCTGCTGGCAGTCGTTGTCATTGTCATCGTCTTTGCAAGTGTGCTGTACAAGCGCACCTTTACCGTCCACGAGCTGGCGCTCACCGGCGTCATGGCCGCGCTGAGCCTGGTGGCCTATCTGTTCTTCCGGGTTCCGTTCTACGGCGGCTCCTCGTTCCATCTGGGCAACACCTTCACCGCGCTGACTGCCCTGCTGCTGGACGGCGTGTCCGGCGGTCTGGCCGGTGCCATCGGTCTGGCTCTGGCCGACATCCTGGCCGGTGACCCGGGCTATGCCGTCACCACCTTCATCCTGAAGTTCATCATCGGCATCACCTGCGGTGCGGTCGCTCACAAGGTGTTCAAGCTCCGTGAGCTGGACAAGCACACCCCCGGCTATCTGGCCAAGGTGATCGTCGCTGCCGCCTCCGGCCTGCTGCTGAATGTCTTCACCGACCCGTTCCTCGGCTACTTCCGCAATGTCTACATCTTCGGCCAGGAGTACACCATCGCCAAGGCTCTGACCAAGATCACCGGCGGCGTCACCTTCGTGAACAGCGTGGCCTCCACCGTCTGCGTCGTCATCCTCTATCTGGCCCTGCGCCCGGCCCTCGAGCGTGCAAACCTGCTGCCGAAGGCCCAAAAAGCATCTGAACCGAAGGCCGACAAGTAACCAACTTCCATTCCTGTCTGATGTACTCATAAAGCGAAAAAGGCATCTGCCACACGGCAGATGCCTTTTTCGTTTATTTCTTTTCAAATACGAGGAACCGGAACGAGATGTCCGTTGTCAATTCCGGCAGTGCCGCGAGACGGGCTGCACCGTCCCGGGGCGTTTTCCAGTAGTAGGGCGTCATCGCAAAGAGAGCTTCCAGCTGCCCGGCAGGCACCGTGATGCTGCCGGAGACTTCCCGCTCTCCGATGGCTTCAAAGCCCGGATACGCCACTTCCTGCACCGGGTTCTTGTAGGGCTTTTCGTAGAGGACGGCCTTCATCTGGAAGAGATGCTCTGCACCCGGCACGGCGTAGATGAGCCGTCCGCCGGGGCGCAGGACGCGGAGAAACTCCTCCTGCGCGAAGGGCGAGAAGCAGTTGAGCAGCACATCCGCCCAGCCTGTGCGCACCGGCTGATGGAAACTGGACGCCACGGCGTACCGGGCCGAGGGCAGAGCCTTCGCAGCCAGACGCACGGCTGGCTTTGCGATGTCGAAGCCTGCCAGTTCCAGCGGACGGCCCGCCTCTTCGAACTGCCGGGCGATGCACCGGTCATACCAGCCCTCGCCGCAGCCTGCGTCCAACAGGCGGAGCGGCTTTCCGGCTTTCGGCTGACCGTACTCGAGGCAGAGTTCTCCCAGCGCCTGCCCGAAGATGCCGTAGTAGCCCGCGCTCAGGAACGCGCGGCGGGCAGCGACCATTTCCCTGCTGTCGCCGGGGGCCTTGGTACGGGTGTTCTGCACCGGCAGCAGATGCCAGTAGCCCTCTTTGGCCCGGTCGAAGCTGTGGCCAGAGGGACATTTCAGTGCGTTATCCCCGGCAAGCGGTGCGCCGCACAGCGGGCAGCACCACGGGGCAAATCCCTCTGCCATTACACTTCCTCGCTGTGGTCCTCGATGGGAGCCGTCTCGCCGCCGTGGGCGTTCATATACTCCTCAAAGCTGGTGAACTTCTGCTGCGGCGGGCGGCGGCTGATGAGCACGAGGCCCGGGTCTTCGTCCTTCGTCGGGACATTATTGCTGCGGCTGCGGTTATTGCGGCCGGACTGCTCCGCCTTGGGGGCGTGGGGCGCACGGCCCGCGCCGCTCTGCTCATTGCGGTTGTTGCTGCGGCCATTGCGGTTCTCATTGCGCTGGCTGTTCTGCTGGGCAGGCTGAGCCGGGCGGGCGCTGCGGTCGTTCCGCTCATTGCGGGGGCTGCGGCCTGCACCATTACGGCCATTGTTCTCGCTGCGCTGGGCGGGCTGGCGGTTCTGCATCGCGGTGGGGATGGTCTGGATCGGAGCGGCGGGGGTGGCAGCGTTCTTCTTGGCGGAACGGAGCGGGGTGGCCTCCGGGGCGCTCACAAAATGGGGGTCGAACTTCGGCTGGGCGTTGCTGCCGCGGCCTGCGCCCTGTGCAGGGGCATTGCCTTCGCGGCGGGGGCGGTTGTTATTGTTACGGCGGCTGTTGTCGCGTCCGCCGGGGGTGCGCTTGTTATCATCCATGAGTCGTTCCTCTTTTGCTTCGATTTTGGGGACCTTCTGCTTTTTTGTCGCAGAGGGCTTGGCCACACTCTTTTTTTCGGGTGCAGCGGGTTTGGCGGCTTTTTCCGCCTTGGGAGTTTCGGTCTTTTCGGGGGCAGGCTGTTCGGCCTTGGGCTTGCGGCCCCGCACCGGCGGGGCTGCTTTTACGGGGGCGGGTACGCCGTCCCACGGGTGGCCGGACACCACCGGTATCTTCCGGCGGTTGAGCTTTTCGATACCGGCCAGATATTCCATCTCTTCGGGTGCGCAGAAGCTCACTGCCGTGCCGTCTGCGCCCGCGCGGGCGGTGCGGCCGATGCGGTGGACGTAGGTCTCCGGCACCTCGGGCAGGTCGTAGTTAAACACATGGGAGAGCTCGCTGATGTCGATGCCGCGGGCGGCGATGTCCGTGGCCACCAGCACCCTGGTCTTGCCCTCCTTGAAGCCTTCCAGCGCCGCCACACGGGCGGTCTGGCTCTTGTTGCCGTGGATCGCAGCGGCGGTGATGCCCTGCTTGGTCAGATCGCGGGCGATCTTATCCGCGCCGTGCTTGGTGCGGCTGAACACCAGCGCATTCTGCACCGGCGGGGTCAGGTTCTTGATGAGCCAGGGCAGCAGAAACTTCTTGTTGCCCTTCTCGACGAAATACAGGCTCTGGTCGATGCGCTCCACCGTGCTGGACACGGGGTCCACCTTCACGAAGGCAGGGTCGTGCAGGATGCCTGCGGCCAGCTGCTCGATCTCTTTGGGCATCGTGGCGCTGAACATCAGGTTCTGGCGCTTTGCGGGCAGCTTTGCAATGACCTTCTTCACGTCATGCACAAAGCCCATGTCCAGCATCCGGTCGGCCTCGTCCAGCACAAAGACCTCGAGGTCCGACAGGTCGATATGGCCCTGTCCGATGAGGTCGTTCAGACGGCCCGGGCAGGCAATGAGGATGTCCACGCCCTTTTGGATGGCCTCCACCTGCGGGGCCTGACCCACGCCGCCGAAAATGACGGTGCTGCGCAGTTTGAGGTACTTGCCATAGGCGTCGAAGCTCTCGCCGATCTGGAGGGCCAGCTCACGGGTGGGGGTGAGGATAAGGGCGCGGACAGCGCCCTTCCTGCGAGGGGCGGCGGCGCTCAGCCGGTCGAGCATGGGCAGCGCAAAGGCAGCAGTCTTGCCGGTGCCGGTCTGGGCGCAGCCCATCAGATCGCGCCCTTCCAGCACCGGCGGGATGGCCGAAGCCTGGATGGGCGAGGGGGTCTCATAGCCTGCCTCGCTTACAGCCTTGAGCAGGGGGGCGGACAGTTTCAAATCGTTAAAAGTCATGGTTCTCCTTGGTCATTCTTTGATTTTGCGGCACTCGATGTAATACCGCTTTTCCTCCGCATGGCCCATGCTGAAGGTCTTGCGGGGCAGCACGCCGCCCATCACGATGCCTTTGAACAGATCGCTCTTCTCGAAGGGCGGCAGCAGGAAGGCCACGCCGCCCTGCCTGGTCAGGACGCGGACGGCAGGCTCGTCGTGGACGTAATCCACCCGGGCCTCGCTGTGGCGGGCCATAAAGTATTCGATAAATTCGTCCACCGTGCCGACGGTCAGCGGGGCGACGGGGTCCTCGAAGCTGAGGACGTTGGACACATGGGGGCCGGCCAGCGTGAAGGCCTGCTGCTTCGAGTCGCCGAAGCAGATGCCGGCCATGTTGGAGTCGCTCCACGCGATGAGGGCCAGCAGCACCGCGCCGCAGTCCACATTGAAGAGGACGCGGTGGATGGGCTCGATCTCGATGGCGGGCGAATGGACGTTGCACACCTCAGCCAGGCACCAGCGGGCGGGATGTTTTTCCCGCTCCTCAGGGGTCAGGGTGGCTTTCAGCTCCTCCCAGCAGGCTTTGGCTGCGGCCAGCGAATGGTTGCCGTCGCCCACAGCCAGTGTCAGGGGCTTTGCGCCCCTGGCCTGGGGATACTTGGCGTCGAAAGCCTCCTGACTGCCCAGTGCAGCCAGTGCAGCATCGATCTGCGCCAGCATCGCAGGATCTTCCACGGCCCAGCCTGCAATGTGGCCGCCGCCCTGCATCAGCTCGCCCTCGTACAGCTTTTTCAGCTCGCTCTTGTGCGCGCCGATGGGCTCGACGAGGGTGCAGCCGGGGTCGTCGGCCAGCATCATGACATGGGGCGTTTCCAGCGCCGCACCCCGGCGCACGGCCATGCGGGGCGGGATGCGCTCGGTGACGGTGCGCTCACTGGGCCGAATGGCCGGGCGGGCGCCCTTCTCGTAGCTGTAAGCCTCGAGGTCTATCTTGCCCACGAGGCCCTGACGCACCCGTCCGCTCTGCTCGGTGCGCTCGACGTAGACAAAGCCGTCCACGGCGCGGGTCAGCACGTCGCGGCTGTACTCGTCCATCGCGGCGTGGATGTTCTCCACCCGCCGGGCCGCGTCTTCATCCTCGAGGTAGACTTCCGGCAGGATGAGCCGCAGGGTGCTGGGGCAGTCGCCCACAGCGGCGTCTGCCTGCTCCCAGTAGGCGCGGTCGCTGGTAAACTGGTCACAGGCCACGCAGCCCCACTTTTCCAGAGGGATATTCTCCCCGGGCAGCAGGATGTGGGCCGGACCAAAGCAGGATGCAGTTTTCATAACACATTCCTCACTCTCACATAAATCACCAACAGCAAATGGAGCGCTCTCACCGGAAAATGCCCGCTGCATCGTCCCAGAACACGGCATGCTCCACGCCGGAAGCCGACAGGGTGTCCCGCAGCTCATTGCGGGCGGTGTCGTCCATGGTCTGCTTTGCGGGGACTTCGACCACGAGGTTCCTGACGCCCAGCGCCATCGCGGAGCCGCCCACGGTAGAAGCGCCGTCCGTCACCTGCCCCAGCGAGTAGCCGTACCACAGGGTCACGCTGCCCTCAAAGCGGGCATCCCATGCGGCGATGTCCGCAGCCAGCTGGGCGCTGCGGTCGCGCCCGCCGGTGGAGCCGAAGTCCTGCTTGCCGTTCTGGGCCGAGGGGAACTGGACGTTCTCCAGCAGCACATGGTCAAAGCCCATGCTCTGCATCTCGCCGATGAGGTCGCCGATGAACTGGACGGCCTCGTCGGAATAGGGGTTGAGCCAGGGGTTGCCGCCGGCGGACGCCTTATTATCCAGCCAGAGGTAAGCCTGCCCGGTGTAGCCGATGGCCATACTGCGGTCGGTGCGGGCCGCGATGGGGTCGCGGAAGGCCGCCAGCTTCGCCACCGGCACAAGGCCGTTCTCCTTGAGCACCGAGGCGATGAGGGCCGGGTCAAGGGACGCCCCCTCGATGCTGCCTGCCGCAGCAGCCACCTGAGAGGGATACAGGATATTTCCGGCGCTGTCCTTCAGGGTGACGACGGCGTAGGCCGCGCCCTGCTGGGCCAGCTGCCGGGCGGCGGCACGCAGGGAAGCTTCGTCCTTTGCCGCAGCCGTGTCCAGAACGCCCCAGCTGCCCTCGATGATGACGCCTGCGGGTGCAGCCGGTTCCGGTTCCGGCTCCGAGTCCACCCGCACCTCCGAGGAAGCGGCAGGCTCTGCCGTCACTTCCGACGAAGCGGCCGCACTGGACGCTGTCGTCTCAGACGAAGCCGAGAGGTCACGGTTGCGCACCACGGTGTACCAAGTGTGGGTGGCCCAGTCCAGCACATGGGGCGCGGCCAGCCAGCCCACGACCAGCACCACGGCCACCAGCACGATGATGCCGACGGCCTTCTTCACCCACATGCCGGGGCTGTAAAAACTGCGGTGATACCGCTTGACCTTTTTATACTTTGCCATGATCGTCCCTTTCTCCTGCACTCCTCACAGGATCACCGAGTGGCCCGTAAAACCATAGATAGCCAGCGCCAGCACGCCGATGTAGATGAGCGTGATGGGCAGGCCCCGGAACGCCTCCGGGATGGCCTCGCTGCGCAGACGGCGGTCAGCCTCCGTCACCAGCATGACGGCCAGCAGATAGCCCAGGCCGCTGCCGAGGCCGAAGCCCATGCTCTGCTCCAGCGTAAAGCTCTGGGTGCGCTCCACCAGCACCGTACCCAGCACGCCGCTGTTGACCGCTGCCAGCGGCAGGATGCGGAGCAGCTGGCCGCCGTGGCGCTTGCCCCGTGCGGCCCAGAGCACGATAAATTCAAACAGGCTCACCACCGCCACGCAGGCCAGATAGACCAGCGGACGGAGCTGGGCGGGGTTGGACTGGGCGGCGATGAAGCCGCCCGCATAGAACGCCAGCGGAGCCACCAGCACTTGCGTGACACAGAGCAGCAGGGCGAACCACCCGCTGCTGGTGCGCTCGTCGCCCACCAGCTGGACGAGGCGGGACACACCGAGGCCCCGGGTGAACACCGCGTTCTGTGCAAAGACGGCCAGCACGGCGTAGCCAAAAAATACGCCAACGGCCTGCATCACATCATTCATCCTCAGGCTCCCCCTCTTTCTGGCGGTAGACCGCCATGAGGCCGCGGGCCTCCGATGTCAGATAGTTTTTGTGCTTCCTGGCCAGCGTGCGCCAGACGGCACACAGCACGCCCAGCACGATGAAGCCGCCAGCCGGCATACTGGCCATGGGCAGGACAGGACGGCTCAGCACATGGCCGAACACCGTACCGGCGCTCAGCCACTCGCGCACACAGCCCAGCAAAAGCAGCAGCAGGCCGTAGCCGATGGTGATGCGGATGCCCTTGGAGACGGCCTTTTTCATCGTCTCCTGCACGCGGCCAAAGCGATAGGTCAGCAGCGGCTCCACCACCAGCATGGGCAGATAGATGCCCAGCACCAGCAGGCTCACGCCGAACAGCCGATTCAGGATGGGGTATGCCGCCAGATAGACCACCGCCGCGCTGCCCGAATAGAGGATGCTGCGGGGCAGCAGCTTCTTTTCCAGCTCTGCGTTGGCCGGATGCTCCTCCCGCAGGGGGAACAGGTGGCTCAGCAGGCAGGCCAGCATCCGGGAGGGCGTCAGCAGCAGCGCCACGGCCACGGCCAGCATCAGGGCGTTCTGGCCGCTCGTCGCAAGGACGACCAGCGGCGCAAGGCCCATGCCCTGCATGACCACGGGGTTATTCAGAAAGACGCGGTCATGGTGGAAGAATCTTTCCGGGTCCCGGGTGATGAGTTCTGCAGCATGACGTTTCATTCCGCATCCCCCTTTCCGGTCTTCTTCTCTTTGAAGTATCTGCCGCTCTTTATCAGCTCATGGAGGCGGACTTCGGTGCGGTCGAGCCAGCCGGAGATGCTGTTGACCGCCAGAATGGCGAAGCAGACGCCCGTCTCGTAGACGCCGAAGTAGCGGAAGCCCATCGTAAAGGCTCCCACCATGGCACCGTAGAGGATGCGGCCCCGCCGGTGGTGGGCGCAGGTGTAGGGCTCATTGAGCAGGAAGACGGCGCTGAAGAGCATCGCGCCCGTCAGCATCTCGTCGCGCACACAGCGCAGGCGGAACACAAGGCCCGCCGTAAAGGCGGTCCCCTCCGTCAGACCCAGCTGGCGCGGGAAGAAGAAGACGATGAGGCCCGCCGTGATGAGGAAGCTCAGGGAGGCGCTCAGCCGCACATCCTTCTGCATCCAGAGGAAGAGGCCGCAGGCCACCAGCACGATGGCTGCACCGGTCCCCATCGGGGCGGCATACTCGCCCAGCACCAGCGACAGGGCGCTGATGTTGATGAGGCCGCCGCTGCGCAGGGTGTCCGAGATGGTGCTGGATGTTGCCACGCCGGAGGCGTCCCAGAGCGGGATATTGGCGTATGGGGCCGGATAGCGGAAGACCTGCTCCGGCCAGGACACTGCCGCCACCGCGTAGCCCACGGCGGCGGGGTGGAAGGGGTAGCTGCCATAGCCGCCGAAGACCTCTTTGCCGATGAGAGCACCGGCCAGAATGGCGGCGGCGAGGACATACCAGTCCACCGTCGCGGGCATCAGCAGGGTGATGACGAGGGCAAAGCTCTCGTTGGAATAATCCCCGGCCTGATAGACGCGGCGGCGCAGCAGAGAGATGAGCCGGTCGCACAGGTTGCCCATCAGCACCGCAAAGCCGCAGAGCAGCAGCGGGCGCAGGCCGTAGAGGTAGCAGGAGACGCAGAGCAGCGGCACACAGAGAAAGCAGATGTGCTTATAGTATCTGCCGGTGCGCTGGAGTTCTTCCTCCTGCAGCCGGATCAATGCTTCATCCATGGGCAGTCCCCTCTCAGAGAGCTGCCATCGCACGGACGGCCGCGGCGGGGTCGGCGGCGCCAAAGATGGCGCTGCCCGCCACCAGCACGTCCGCACCGGCGGCGACGCACTGCGGAGCGGTGGCGGCATCCACGCCGCCGTCCACTTCCAGCAGGAATTTCAGGCCACGGCGGTCTTTTTCCGCCTTGAGCCAGCGGAGCTTGTCGAGGGCCGAGGGCATGAACTTCTGGCCGCCGAAGCCAGGCTCCACGCTCATGACCAGCACGAGGTCCAGCTGGTCGAGGTAGTAGCCCAGCTCTTCCACCGGGGTGCCGGGCTTGATGGTCATGCCCACCTTGCAGCCCTGGGCCTTGATGGCGTCGATGGTCTCCTGGATGTCGTCGTCGCACTCGAGGTGGAAGTTGAGCAGGCTGGCACCGGCTTTGGCAAAAGCCTCGGCGTACTGCTGGGGGTGGGTGATCATCAGGTGGACGTCATAGAAAGCGTCCGGCAGGGCCTTGTGCAGGCTCTTGAGCACCGGGATGCCAAAGCTGATGTTCGGCACGAAGTGGCCGTCCATCACGTCATAATGCAGCATCTGCGCGCCGGCATCCAGCACCACGCGGCAGTCTGCGCCGAGATGGCTGAAGTCAGCCGAAAGGATAGAAGGACTGATCGTCGTCATTTTATTTTACTCCCCGTTATTTTTTAGAGAATTTTTGTAATTTTGCTCTGCCGCCGTCCCTGCGTCATCTCCCACAGGAGCAGTCGGCATAGTCGATTATAGTTTACATGAAAACAGCAAAAAAATCAAACCCGTCGCCGTGTTTTTCACGGAAAAGACGTAAAGTTCTGCGTATCTCCCCTCTTCCACAATGCAAAAAGCAGCCAGACCGCTCCTTTGAGGGGCAGTCTGACCGCTGTGAAGTTAGTCTACCGGCTTCATACTGGCCGGGTCTTCCACCGCACCGGGGCGGCCGCTCTCGTCGGGCAGACGCTTCATGCCGCCGGGGTTGGGGGGCTGGACGGGCAGGGTGAAGACGAACCTGCACCACTCGCCCTGCTTGCTCTCCACCCGTATCTGGCCGCCGGAGAGGTTGACCAGCACCTTGCAGATGTTCAGGCCGAGGCCTGCGCCCCGGGCGTGGAGACCCCGGGACTGGTCTTCTTTGTAGAAGCGCTGGAAGACGTAGGGCAGCGCCTCGGGGCTGATGCCCTGGCCGGAGTTCCAGATGGAGACTTCCACCTCCGGGCCCAGCCTCTCCACCCCGAAGCGGATGGTGCCGCCTTCCGGGGTGAACTTGATGGCGTTGTCCAGCAGATTGTAGGCCACCTGATGGATGAGGTCGGGGTCGGCATAGACCAGCACCTTCTCATCCATGGTCAGGCCGTCAATGTCTATCATGCCGTCATTGATGCGCTGCTCCGCCGAGAGGGCCACGCCGGTCAGCGTCTCCCAGATGTTGAACATCCGGGCGTTCACCTGATATTCGCCGCTCTCCAGCTTCGAGAGGTCCAGCATATTCTGGATGAGGCGCGCCAGACGGCCCGTCTCCTCACTGACCAGCTGTAAGTAGTGGTTCTGCATATCGGGCGGGATGGTGCCGTCCAGAATGCCGTCGATGAAGCCCTTGATGGTAGTCATGGGGGTGCGCAGCTCGTGGGCGATATTGCCCATGAACTGGCCCCGGGAGT
>OKRY01000881.1_pt1 | contig 24851 bp, 28 predicted proteins | sample 1601121 | NCBI WGS metagenome assembly OKRY01 (sample SAMEA3541546, study PRJEB24748) | human gut metagenome | biome: human gut; feature: human-associated habitat; material: faeces | place: China | collected 2012
AGTAAAGAAAAGTTGTTTGGTTGGAAAGATCCCTCTTTCCACGGTGGCAACGTTTAGCAAGGTGCTTTGCATGAATTACCATCGTTTGCCCGGCCAATCTCTTTAGGTAGTCATTGTCATACCCAAGGGATTCTCTTACGCAACTCTGCGCAACCAGTTCACTTTACTATTCGGCAAAAGTGCTAATGTCCGAAATGCGTGGAAGCCCACAAAATACTTGTTTTTATCTTCACTTCAACCATAAACGGACTTGACTTTTCTTATTCAAACAATTACAATAAAGGTACGAAGTTTAGTGTAGTTTGATAGTCAGTTCTCTGGTTGTCAGACGCACTTTTTATTTAGTTGTCAATGACCTCACTTTGATAGTGATTATTATTTTTTATATAAATTATCGCTACCAGCTATATTTATATAATATCGCCAAAAGCGATATTTGTCAAGGGGTTATTTGAAAAAGTAAAAAATATTTTTTGAGGTTTAAAATGGAATTTTCAGAACGCTTAAAAGAGCTAAGAAAACAAGCTCACCTGACACAAGTTGAACTAGCTGGTAAATTAGGAATAGTCCAATCTTCTTATGCGGACTGGGAGAGAGGTAAGAAAAAACCAACACAAGAAAATCTAGTTAAGATAGCTCAAGTTTTAAATGTCTCTGTTGATTACCTAGTTGGTAATTCGGAAGAGAAATCAGATGAGTTGGATAATATTGAATTGCTTTTCCGTATGAACTCAAAAGGTCTGACTAAAGAAGAGAAGGAAATTTTTAGAAAAGAGTTGATAGAGTTTATGGAAGAACGTAAGAAGGCGTTTGATAAAGGAATGTGATTTCTATGAAAATAAAAGAATTGCGAGTTGAACGTGGTCTAACAAAAGTTCAATTAGCCAAGGAATTAGGTGTCAATAAAAGAACCATTCTTCGATGGGAACAAGATATGATGTGTATGTCCTTAAAATATGCGGTTAGGTTAGCAAAATTTTTTGAAATTAGTTTGGATGAGTTGGTGAATTAATGACAGATTATGTTACATGGAATATGCCAGAAGAAATACAAGAAGATTTCATTTCAGATATAAAGCAAAATCTTTCTTCGTTTATAGGAGAAAACGTGAGATTTGATAATGGTTGTTATATATTAAACAACGGAAAAATTTTTAAAAATGGTCATTGGAACGAATATAATAGTGATTTATTTAATTTAGACCCTGATATTCCTAGAACAATAGTAGTTTATTTACAAAAGTATAGAGGGCTGATGTTTAAATTTCAAAAAAGGAAGAGGGCTCCGGAAGGCTGGGCGGACCTTGAGAAAAGACCACCCGACAATTCTGTATATGGTTGGGAGGCACTATTTGCTAATAGTGCTCCTGATCCACAAGGATTATATTTCAACAAAGGTCATATTGTTGGAGCAAAATTGTTATTATTTGCAACTAGATTCAAATGTGAAAGACCTATGAATTTTGTTCCTTTAACAAATTGGGCAAATCGTGCTAATGGAGAACTCTCCAAAGGAATGCAGTTTTTCGAAAGTGAATTACTAGATTGGTTAAAACAGTTAACCTCTTCGGAAAAAATATTTTATAGAGTGACCCCCATTTTTCTGAATGAAGAATTGGTGCCTAGGGCGATTGTACTTGAAGGAAAATTAATTTGCAAAAGTAATCCTAGGGTACGACCATCTAGATTAAATAATACAGAATTTAATGTTCTTATCCCTAATACTCAAAAAAATTTAGATATTGAGTATGGAGATTTGGTTGGTTTTGAAATTAAACAAGAATAATTGAAAGAGGATTAATATGAGCGGTGAGTCATCAAAAACTGAAAAAATTTATGAAAAAATAATGTGCTTCTTTGGTTTCATTACAATTTGGTTACCATTTGTATATCTTATTTTGACAATTTTTCAATATGATACAGAAATTATAAAATGGATAAGTACAGGAATTCTCTTAATTTTAACTTTGTATTCAGTTTATAGTTTATTGAATCTTCATGATGTTAGATTAAAAGAACTCAGAGAAAAAGATACAGAGTACAGAAAAAGAGTTAAGAAAAATAGATTAAAATACAAATGGGAAAATTATATAACTTCTTTAGCACAACAGAATATTGATTACCCAGCTAGTGTTAAATATTTAATGGATAAAGGGTATAAGACGTTATCTCAAAAGGTATTTGCATACTGTGTTACTATAGAGACTTTAATTGTTAGTAATGATGAAATTGTAAAAGATAATTTATCTTTCTTGTTATTTTTTAATTTATTGATGGGGATATCTTATGCCTCAGTATTTATTTTTCTTTACTTCATTTCGAAGAAAAATAAATTTAATTTCAAGGATTATGTGTCTATATCATATACTTTACTGATAAATTTAATTTCCCCTATAATATTTTTGTTTTTTGTTATCTCACTTGGAATTAATATAAGACAGTGTGTCATAGGTGTATATTTAATTATACTTCTGGGAATTATTGTTACAACAGTAGCCTTATTTTTAATACTTAAGGCAGTAGATAAGAGGAAGCAAACGTTAAAGTGAACCATTGACAATGGTTCACTTTTTTTATATATTAAACTAAACCTATTTGGTTTAGTTTAATAACTGATGATTAAAGGAGGTGACGTTCTTTGGATGAACTGTATACAAAAGTAAGTAATACAACAAAACAGACATTATATCAGTTTATGAAAGACCAAAATATTTCCTTACTGAACTATCGTTTTGATTATTTTTTTCAATTCTGTATTCAAATAAACAATATTCAAGTACTTCCTCATCATTTCTCAAGTCATAAAATTGAAGGACTAACAGTAGTTGATGAATTGGGAATCAGTTTCTCTTTTGAGATAGATAATTCAAAAGTAAAACAGAATTTTACACTCTGTCATGAATTGGGGCATTTTATTCTTAAACATGATGGAAATTATTTTGCAGAATCACTTGATAATCAAGATAATTTACTAGAGCGTGAGGCAAATATTTTTTCAGCTGTGGTATTGATGCCAGATATTGTTCTTTTATCAAAAATATACTATAGTTGCGATACTTTCTATCAAGTACAAAATAGTCTCGAAGTTTCAAAACAGGCTTTATTTTTTCGTCTTTTGGACTTTTTACGGGAATATTATCCTGATAAAGATAGTGAAATCAAACAAGCAATTGAGACTTATATTGAAGGGGAGAACGCTTCTATTTTTCGTTTATTTCATGATATTAGAGAACAAATTATCAAGGAGTTTCATCAGTTTCAACCTTCTCTTATTAATCAGGTTAAGCAGAGAGTGAGTAAACTAGGTTTCACGACAAGTCAAGAATATCCAGATTTATTGAACCAAGATAACTGGAAAGCGATCAAGGAAGAAAGTATTAATTTAAAAATGTGGCTTATTTATAATAAAGGGAAGTCAATTGCTTATGTTTGGGATAAAGAAAAATTCTCAGATAAAGAGGCAAGGAAAAAAGCAGAATTACAATTACTATTAATGTGAGGTGAATTTATGTATCAACCAGAAAAACTTAAAGCTCGTAGAAAAGAGCTAAAAATGACTCAAAAAGATATTGCGAATCAATTAGGAATCAGCTATCAAGCCTATTCTGCATGGGAGCGAGGGATAAAGGAACCATCCAAAGAGAAAGTAAACCGACTAGAACAGCTACTCAAAGTACCAAAAGGTTATTTTACAGAAATTGAGATTGTTCGTCTGTATAATACATTGTCGAACAAAAGTAAAGATCAAGTAGTAGAATATGCTCGTGACTTGGTACAAAAAGAGAAAACTCAACAAGTAATATCAGTTTCAGAAAAACTCTATAAATATCATGTATACGAAAAAATGTCTGCTGGTATTGGTGCATCAGTTTATGATGATAGGGATTATGATATTGTCTACTTTGATGAAGAATTAGCTCATGATTTTGCCTCTTGGGTGTCTGGAGATTCCATGGAACCCAAATACCATAATGGTTCAGTAGCCCTTATTCGTGAAACAGGTTTTGATTATGATGGGGCAGTTTATGCTGTAGTATGTAATAACCAAACATATATTAAACGAGTTTACCGTGAAGAAAATGGTTTGCGATTAGTTTCTATTAATCCAAAGTACAGGGATATCTTTATCTCCTATGATGAAGATCCACGAGTAGTAGGAATTATTGTTGGGAATTTTATGCCGTTGAAAGAAGGAAGAAGAGATGGATAGAAGGAAACTATACGCAGGTGATTTACAAATAGATTACTTTTCTGAAAGCTACTCACATTTTGAGGAAGATTTTCAAAGGTACTCAAATATGAGTGTTCCACTAACATTTTTGACTGATGATATTCTTCGAACGATGGCATTATGTCACACTAACTACTTCAGATTAAATCAAGAAAATGCTAAAGATGGAAGAAATCATTATTTTGTTTTTAGAGTAAAGCAAATAAAAGAAATGAAAAACATAAGGATATTTGAGTATAGCCACCATTCGTTAAGCTTAGAAGGAAAATAAAAAGTACGGAAGAAGACAGTCTGACACTCAGCACTCTAAAAATAATCTGAGTTCACGCATCTTACAAGCACGTTAAAAGACGGTTCAAATGAGCCGTCTTTTTCATGTATTCAACTATCGTTCACTAAAGGATATTTGAAAATTATACATTGTACATTTAGGATTTTTACAAACTTTTATAACTTTACCACGTGCATAATCTGCTGCATAAAACCATAAAACTTCGTTACATTTTGTGCATCTTTCAGTCATATTTGTCCTCCTATAGTTTATTACCACAGTTACAACACCGTTCTGGTCGGTCGCTTGTTTTTCGCCCGCAGGTTGGGCATTCAATAGTTGCTGTAAGAATTTTTTTAACTTGTTTAATCATAATGATTACCATCCAGATTTCTTTTGACAAGTTCCATAATTGCAGTTATGGTAAGAAAGATTGTGGTAAATAGCTTCTTTACACCAATCGCATTTATTACCGTTTAAAGCTCGTTCACAAGCACAATACCATTCATTAGGGTTTCCCATTACGATTCCTCCTTGTTTTATATTTTAAGTCCAAAGTTTTTCGCCCATTCTTCCAAAGTTAGCCCACTCTGTGTTGATAAATCTAAAAGAGCCATTTCTATTTTCGCACGCCCCCCTTCGACTTCCGTTTTCCATCGTAAAGCTTCCTCTAGGTTTGGTATGACCACTTCTAATCTTCTTACAAATCTTTCGGCATCTTCTTTTTCTCGAAAAAGTTGCTTGTATTCATCACGATTTGCGGAACCTAGCTTTCCTCCAATTTCATTGAGGTCAGCTAAAAGTTCATAACGGATATTTTGAGCTGTTTCTAGCACTCTTCTAGCTAGTTCTAATTTTTCGTTGTATTCCTTTGTAGCAGACTCATTTGCTTGTATTTTAAACCAAAAAAATCCACCTACAATCGCAATTACCAATATCAAAAAAGCCATATTTTCTCCTTAACAAAACCTCTAAGCATTTGTAGCACATTAAAAATCGTATTTATCTTAATACGAAAAACCTCCTTTTTATTTTTACTCAAAAATCCCTGCTACAATAGGGGTGAGTTTGTTTTAGCGAACGGTCGTTTGTTAAAACAATCAAAGTTACCAATAAAAATATTTAAAATGCTGATTTGACAAGGTTTATAGGCTCTGTCAGGTTGGCATTTTTTGATTTTTCATTGTTTTAGTTGACGACCGTTTACTAAAACTGTTGATAGGTTAAATTTACTATTTTTCTAAGGATTTGTCAATCAACTATAGATGATTTTTTCTATTTATCTGAATACCATTGCGCTTTAGTACATTATAAATAGTTGCGGTAGAAATATTCAGCTGATTCGCAATCTTACGTACAGTCAATTCTTTTTGCAAGTATTGCTTTATTATTTGTTTTTCTTTAGACTGTTCCAGCCCTTTATTACCAAGTTTTACACCTTTTTCTTTGGCTTTACGGAGTCCGTCTTTAGTACGTTCAGAAATTGCTTGAAGCTCCCATTCTGCCACATAACCCAACATTAAGCAAAAGAATTTCCCAGTTAAAGAATCTGTTTCAATATTTTCATGAATTGATTGAAGATGAACACCGTATTTGGTTAAATCTTCAATAATAGCAGAGAGGTGAAGCATTTTTCTTGTAAGCCTATCTAACTTATATACGACAAAATTTGTTTTAACACCTTGTTTAGCATAATTTTTGGCTAATTTTAATGCTTTATCAAGTTTCGGTCTGTCTTGATTTCCACCTGAGTCTTTTTCGATATAGAGTTTATCACAAAAGCTGAGTGCCTCTTTTTGAACAGACAGCCCCAATTCTTGCCGATTATCTGTTGAGCTAACACGGGCGTATCCGATGGCTATGGTTTTTATATTTTCTAAATTGTTCTTGTGATGATTTGTCAAAATTTCTCCTTTCTTTACTATTGTAGCAAGGTATATAAATTATAGACAATTCAGAGAATAATAAAAAAGAGAAATATTTTTAAATAAAGCCACATTTTATTTGCTATTATTAGTACTTTTCGATATACTGAAAACGTATACAAATCTTTAAAAGTGTTGACTTAGTGTCAATGGTGTGATATACTAGCATGGTTATTTTATTTAAGATAACCTAGATTTTTATATATTATATAAAAACAGTTCTTTGCCACTTATTGCATTTATTTTTTCAGAAAATTCGATAAAATAAAAAACACTCTAAATACAGCAATATTTAGAGTGTCGGCTCGTAATAAGTGTAATGAAAAAATTTTTTTTGATTAACGATGCTTCCTTTGACTTCGAGCATCGTTTTTTTTGTTGGCATCATATTTTCCCTTTTCTTTCATTGGTGGACTTGATTTGTTATGTGTATGTTGATAATACATAAAACTAACCGTCACGCAAATTACAATCAGTGCTACGAGGGCTAAGATAGCATATACAGTCAAGACTAAGTTATCTGGTGGTACAGCTATGAGAGTTTCTTTTAGATTATCTCCAATATCAACCTTAGAGTCGTTAAAAACTGAAATAATATTACTAATCAGCTTAATATCCTCTGTCTTAAGCTCTAAATTTTGAACTTCTTCCTTAGTAGATAATAAAACCAATTTAAAATTATGTTTAGTCATAATGTGACCTCCTTTTAGGAAAGAAACACTACACCTATCACGAATAAAAAATAATAGACAGACTACCCCATAAGAAATAGGGATGTAAAAACTCAAATCTTTTCGTTAACTTATAGTTTAAGCTTTGAACTTAAACATCTTCTATTTCTCTCTAGTATATCTGTCTATATTCTCTATAAACTTGATTATAATAAATTATCTTTTTCTTGTCAAATAAAGTGACACAATGTTGTCAATGCTCCAATATTTTTCAAATAACATACACTTGTTCAATTAAACAAAAGAATACCAATTCATTTTTATTTATTTTTTCACCTGAACCCACCGTAAACTCTATTTTATCTTGTTTTGTGAAAGCTCTTTTTTCTAAATAATTTACAATATTTTCTGTTAAGGTTATTATATCTTTCATTTTCGAAGCAGTATAGTCATAGCTGGCTTTTATAGACAAAGCAAAACTTTTAATCATAAAAATTTTATTAATAGCTTCTTTTGGTAAAAATCTATCCAAAGCTTTATAAAAATCTGCTTCGGATTGACAGAATCCAGTAATTAAACTTAATTTTGGGCTGTTCTCAAAGTTTTCTTCAATAAACTGGGTAATTCGTTCATTGATGGTTTCGTTTTGAATTATTAAACCATTCTGGATAATTGGCATTTTAGAAATAGAATCTTGAATCAAAACTTTTAAAGTGGGTGAAACGAGATTTTTATTAACGTTTAATGCTTCAGGCTTATATAAATCAAAATAAAAAATCTGTTGTTGACTTCTTAAAGATTCCTCAATAGCTTTTCTATGTGAATATGGCATTAATAAAACCTCATTTTCAAGATACTTAAAAATGTGCTGGTTAATGATTTGCGTTTGTCTTAATTCTTCTGAGTTTTCGGAAGGAATATTCGAAAGATTTACCAAGAAAACCAAAAGAGTTGCCAAGTAAAATTCATCTTCTTGGCAATGATTAAGTAATTCTATTTTTTCGCTACCAAACACAACGGTAGCTTTTTTGGTTTGGTTTAAAAGAGTTGATTTAATTTTAAAAACAGCTTGCCTATAATCGAAAGTTTCATCACGGTTTAAATCTTTTAAAATATCAGCTATCCTTTGAGATTGAAAGCCTAAATCGCTAATTGGTAGAGCTTCTCGGTAAAATTCTGGAACTTCTTCATCACCCGTAAATAGGCGGTTACTGGAAACACGGTTAATTTCAGGAATGAATGAAATTTTGGGGTTGTTTTCACTCACTAATCTATTCAAAATACTATTGACGAAATCTTCTTGGTTTCGTTTTTTCTTTTCAGATTTTTGCAAAATATAGCAAAACCATCCTAATCTAAATTCGGTCACACGATTTCTCCTTGAGATTTCTGAGATTTTTTACCTGATGAATGAGATAAAAATATTCGCTACACTATAACCATAAACAAAGTCGACAATGTTTATAACATAAATTATATCAAAATCAAAGGAGAAATCTCATGAATCATATCCAAAAATCAACCCCAAAAGCAGAACTTTCTCAACTTGTTAATCCCTATCAGTTAAAAGTCGCAAAAACACTAAGTGAAGCTATGGCAGATAACCAAGCTTTAGAGCTTCTAGCTAATGATATTTTGCATAAAGTGGGCAATTTGGCACTTACTCAGTCTGAAATACTTAAAAATACTCCTGAAGCTAAAGAGTATACAGATTATATTCTTAAAGCGTTCACTTATTATGCTACTGAAAAGATGAAATGAGGTAGCTTTATGATGAATTACTTTATAGCTTTTATAGTTATCGTTATTACTGTATTTCTTTGGGATTGGTTCGAAGAAACAAAACAAGAAGACAAAAAACACTGTAGTGAAGAAGAAATTGCCCTTGCAGAATTTCTGGAAAAACGGAAAGAAATCAATGAACTTTTCTTGGTTGCTAAAGCAGAAATGCGAAAAATTTCAAGAAAATAAAAGGACTGTTTAGACTAGACAAATGGTCAAAATATGTTGAAATATACTACTGTTTCATTGCTTAAATTTCATTCCAATCGCTCTTAAAACTGAAGGCAGCTAAATTTAACTTTTTACCAACTTTCTTGTATAAATGGAGGCAGAAAGGAGACCAGCCATGAAAAAACTAATGGCATATATTCTTGGATTTGTTGCTTGTGCTCGGCTTATTAACTGGGCAGTTAAACTAATTCTGGAAATTTGGTGGTTCTTGGTTTTGATGACTGCGGTTGTTTTCATCGGCTGGCTTACCTTTCGGATTATTAAAACTAAAGATTGGAGGTAGAGATGAAAAGAAAATTTGAAACACTATCTTGGAGCGAACTCAACTGGATGCGCCCGTTTAAAATAGATGATGTGAAATCTATGCTGGGTCAACTGGTGGGGTTGACTCGGCGCAAAGCGGTTATTTTTGAAATTCGACTGTCTAAGAATCGTGTACACTATCTGCTAGGAACAGAAGAACAGGATAAGCGACATATCAGCCAACTAATTCAATCGCACCGAGCTATTCAGTTTTCAAGAGCTCCAAAACGCGAAAAACTTTCGGTTGCACGGTTAGTGAACATCAAAGAATCTCACTATGCTTTAAAAACGGACTCTGTAGAAAACATGATACGTTCAAGCCTTGCAATTTCAAAAATACTTCAGCCAGATGAAACAGTAGTTGTTCAGTTGGTCATTGGTGCAGGCTCACCACCTCGGCCGCAGCCAAAAGATTTGCCGAATTTATCCGTTAAATGGTATCAAGTGATTACAAATAATATTCCTGAGCTTTCCGAAAATTCCAAAAAGTTGATGAAACAAAAATTGAACCAATCTACTTTTAAGTGTGAAATTCGTCTTGGTATCCAATCTCGCAGTATTTTACGAACAAAAGAATTTTTTGATAGCTTGTTAAGTAGTTTTCGCATGATGGAATCAAATGCAACCATTGAATTAAAACCATTAGCTATCCAAAAACTAAATCAAGCACAACCTTCTTGGGCTTATCCCTATAGCTTGGGAATTTCAGACCTTGCTTGTTTTCTACTTCTACCAATTGGTGAAGAAAATATTGCAGGCGTGCCAAATGTTCACCCTAAATTAGTGACTCCGCCTTTGGGCTACAATATTAATCGGAAGATTCAGCGAAGTCTGGCGCAAACGGTTGAAAGTCAACCAAGACCAATTCAAATTTCAGCACAAGCTGGCAAAAAGCACACCGTTTTTCTCGGCTCAACTGGTTGTGGTAAGACTACCACTATGAGTCATTTGATTTTATCAGATATAAAATCTAAACATCATAGTGTAGTTGCGGTGGATGCCAAAGGTCAACTTACTCATGAACTTTTAGAGCGCACACCAACTGAACACGATGAAGATACAGTAGTCATTTCACCAACCACCAAACGAGTAGTTGGCATCAACCCTTTTGAACTCACCAAATATGGTATTGAACCCGAAGTTATCGCAGATTATCTTTTAGAACTATTTAAAGGGCTTTATCCTGAACATTTTGGAATTTACTCGCTGGACATTTTGTCACACAGTTTTCTAACGCTTGCTAGAATTCCAAATACCTCTTTAGTGATGTTACCAAGTTTGCTCACTAATAAGTCCTTTCGAAATAAACTATTAAGAGAGTTAAAAGACCCAATTGGACTGGAGAGTTTCTGGAACTGGTTTGAACTGCTTAGTGATGCCCAACGTCACCAGATGTTAAACCCCATTTTGAATAAATTCCGACAGTTTTTGCTTCGTCCGCAACTTCGGGCAATGTTGGGACAAACTAATCCAAATTTCAGTCTTGCAGAAATCTTCAAAAGCCGAAAAATCGTATTGATTCCACTAAATAAATCGGTAATCGGTTCAGAATCTGCGAAACTCATTGGTAGCCTCATCACTTCAATGCTCTGGATGTTAATTTTGCGCCAGTCTTCGGTTGAGCCAAGTAAACGCCAATCGGTCTTTATCTATATCGATGAGACACCGAGTTTCCTAGGAATCCCCAATTCTAACTTAGACGAAGCACTTTCGCAATCTCGTCAGTTTAATGTTGGTTGGAATATCGGCTTCCAGCATCTTGCACAGATGTCACCCCAGTTAAAAGCTGGAATTGAATCTAATGTTGCGAATAAAATTGTTTTTGGCTTAAATCTTGATGAAGCTCGCGAAATGGCAAAATATACTCTGGAGATTGATAAAGAAGATTTTTACAGCTTACCACCATTTTGGGCATATATTCGTACTGAAATTTCACAAAATACTTATTGTTGGATTATTGGTAAAGCCTACCCACCTAAACCAAAAATTAGAGATAGTCGCACGCCATTTTTAAATAGCTTGAGCCGATACGGACAAGATATTTCAGAAATTGAATGCCAATTCGAAAACTATATTTTTGAAAAATCTGCTTCAAAAAATGACGATTCTAATCAAAAATTAACAGATTTAGGGCGTAAAAAGCGTTCCAATCGCTCTTCGAATCGTGTTGATGAAGAAAATTCTTTCGCCCCTGACAAATAAAGGTTTTCAGGATTTTTACTCACACGACTTACTCCGTAACTAAGCACATTTTACGGTAACGCCCCCTTTAAATTTTAATGGAGAACAAAACAGATGAAATGGAATTATAAAACAGATAACGACACGCAAATTCTTTACTTTTTAAGTCAAGCTAGATATGCCACCACCAACCAACTAGCCAGATTATTTTTTGACAGTAGCGTGAGGGCTGATACCTCAATTCGTCGAGCTAGTTTTACGCTTCAAAGTCTGAAGAAAGCTGGATTGATTTTACACTTGAAACGGCGAATTGGTGGCGCACGCCGTGGCTCTGCTTCTTATGTCTGGCAAATTACTTTTAAGGGACTAAAATTCCTTAAAAAACAAGATGAAACTGTTGTTTTGCGTTATAAAAATCAATATGAACCAACCCAGCACCACGTTGAACACACTTTGGCAATTACGGAAATTTTTGTTGAGACACTGGAGACCGTTCGAGATTCAGAAAAACTGTCGCTTGAAACTTTTTCCTTTGAGCCAAACTCTTGGCGCAGCTACCAAAAACTTTCTGGTGTTGGAATGACCCTAAAACCAGATGCTTATTTAGAGCTGGTTAATCACGATTACGAAGACCATTATTTTCTGGAAATAGACCGAAGCACGGAAAGTCTTGCGCGTATTGTAAATACTTGTAAGAAATATATTGAATACTACCGTTCAGGTATTGAACAACGCCAAAAGGAAGTTTTTCCCTATGTTTTGTGGGTTGTGCCGGATGACAAGCGAAAGCTGGCAATTTCGAAAGTGATTCAAAAAGAACTCTACAATTTTTGGGAATTATTCACTGTGATTACTTTAGACGAATATTCAGATTATATCAAAGGAGGGGTTTCGAATGAATCAGAAGAATCAAGATAGAGATTCAAAACAGACTTTACACACCGCCGATGAAATTTGTCGAATTGGTCGAACGACTTACTTAATCCGTCACCGTTTTACTGGAAATCGCAATCTTGAAAATGTCCTAGAAAGGTTGATTTTAAGCGATAAATCACTACTTTAACAGTAGTAAAAATGGTATAATAGAGGTATAAGGTGTGTGAACTCCAAAAGGAGAAAAACACATGAACAGAACTTTGACAATTTCAGATTATAGACAGGTAGATACTTCAAAACTTTCAGATATTACGGTAGTTTATTGTCGCTTAAGTCAAGACGATGGTCTGGACGGAGATAGTAACTCAATTACCAATCAGAAGAAAATCCTGCTTGATGTGGTTACAAGAGAAAATCTCTCCAATCCTATTTTGTTTGTTGATGATGGCTTTAGTGGCACAAATTTTGACCGTCCAGCTATTTCGGAAGCACTTAGACTAGTGGAAAATCGACAAGTTTCAAACTTTATCGTTAAGGATTTGAGCCGTTTAGGACGTTCTTATATCAAGGTTGGTCAACTAACGGAAATTACTTTCCCTAGCTTTGATGTCCGCTTTATCGCTCTTAATGATGGTATAGATTCTAGTAAGCCTAATGAAACTAATTCTATTTTCTTACCAATTAAGAGTTTAATGGACGAAATGTATGCGGCGGATACCAGCAAGAAGATTCGGGCAGTGGTGCAATCTAAAGCGAGAGCTGGCGAGCGTGTTACAGTAAATCCACCTTATGGCTACCTCAAAGCCCCAAACAACCCTAAAAATTGGATTGTTGACCCAGTTGCCAGTGAGGTTGTGAAGCGGATTTTCCAGGAAGCAAAAAGTGGAAAAAGTCTTTCAGAGATTTCAAAAGGTTTAAAAAATGACAAAATTTTTAAACCAGACCGTCACCGAATAGAAATTGGTTTGAAACCTATTTCCTCCAGTCCAAATGTGGAAACTCTACCGTATTTTTGGACACGAGAAACCTTAAGCGCTATCTTAGGGCGTGAAGAGTATCTTGGGCATACGGTCAATCTTCGAACACGGACAAAATCTTATAAAGATAAACGTAAAGTAGATAACCCAAAAGAAGATTGGCTGATTTTCAAAAATACTCATGAAGCAATTATCGACCAAGAAACTTTTGATATTGTTCGAAAAATGCGAAATCATAAGCGGTCTAATCAACGATACAAAAATCGGGCTGGTCACGAAAACTTGTTTGCGGGAATAGTCTTTTGTGGAACTTGTGGGCGAAAGCATTATTTTTGCCCACAAGAGAAAAATGGACTCAACCACGACCATTACAAGTGTTCTGGCTACCGTAAGCCGATTGATGGTTGTGAAAATCCCCACTATATTCAAAAATCTGCCTTGATTGAGATTGTGAGTGGTAAGCTCCGCCAAACTATTCAGGAAATCCACTTCGACCAAGAAGCCTTTTTGAAAAAGTTAGAACAGCAAAGCCAAGCTCAATTCAGCAAAAACAATAAACGCCAGCGCCAGCAACTTCAAAAGGATGAACACCGCTCTAAAGAGATTGACAGCATCATTCAGAAGCTTTATGAAGATAATCTACTTGGAAAAATTTCAGATGAACGCTTTGTGAAGCTAAGTCAGAGCTATGAAGAAGAACAGAAACAACTTCAAACTTCCATTTCTGATTTAACTGAAAAACTCGCCAAACAACAAGAAGATAGCTTGAATATCTCCAAGTTTATGGCGAGAATTTCAAAATATACAGAGCTTCCAAAATTAACCGTTGAAATAGTGAATGAACTGATTGACAAGATTGTTATTCAGAAACCAACTGGCACAAAACGCAATCGAATTATTCAGGTTGACATTTACTACAATTTCATCGGAAAATTAAATAATGAAAAAAGCGAGCCAAACAACTAGGCTCGCTAATATTAACCCATTTAACTAAACTGCTATATGTCAGGTCAGTTGAGTCCGTACTTTTGTTTTTAGTCTATAGTTTTGATAAAATCACCAATTTTTCTAACAATTTCAGTGACCAATGCATTTCCCATAAAAAACATTCTCATTTTATCTGAAACTTCAACAACTGTTCCATCTTCTAGCTCTTTATATGCTGTCCAATCATCTGGGAAATCCTGAAGACGCTCAGCTTCTATAGGAGTTAGAAGGCGGTACTTATTATTTACAAATAGAAAATGTGTAGAGCGATTGACAGTTCCTTCAGATGTTAACATAGTCCGTCCTGGAAGGTTCAAATCATCATATGGTGACATTCCCCCCTCCGAGTAAATATATGTATGTCCATCAGCTGAGGTTCTTTCTAGTTTCTTCGGCCCCCTAAGATACTGAAATTTTTCTAGCTTAGCCTTATCCGTTAAAAAGTATTTATCAGGTACCTCAGTTTCATCTTGGAGAATTTCTCCTAGAGTAATAGGGTTACCATCGAAGTTGGCTGCTGTTTCAATAGAGTAATATTTCCCATGACGCATAACTCCAGTGTTCCAAACCGTTCCTGTAAAGTTATCGGAAACAGCAACAATATCATCCTCTAGTTCGTAGAAAACTTGGCGATTTTTAACAGGTGCTTGTTTTATTGGAAATTGAGTTGCAAATAATCCGGTTTGAAAAAGATAGTCATCATACTTATGTTCTTCAAAAACTATATTCTCATTTTCATATTTGCTATCTAATGATTTCGCATATTTTGTGTCGTTTCTAAAGACGAAAAAGAAAACACGCCGTCTTCTTTGACTTCTTCCATAGTCAGCTGCATTAATAACACGCCATTCAACTGAATAACCTAAATTATTGAACGCAGTAAGCATAATTGCAAAATCTCTACCTCGCTGTTTAGAAGGAGCTTTTAGTAATCGGTCAACATTTTCTAGAATTAAATATTTAGGTTTAATGATACGAGTTGCTCGTATAATTTCCCAGAAGAGTACCCCTTTCTTACCTTCAATACCTTGTTCATTTTTTTTACTACGTGCCACGGAATAGTCTTGACAAGGAAAACCACCAACAATCATATCAGCATCCATTGAGGCAAATTTTTTGTCAGGGATATCTGAGATGCTGATATTGATATTTTCACTATTAGGGAAGTGGTAATCATAGACTTCAAAAGCGTCTTGGGATTTACGGGAAGGTTCCCATTGATTACTCCATCTAGTTTTGAAAAAATTTTTATCCGAGTTTTCTAATCCAATTCGGAAACCGCCGACACCAGCGAATAATTCTAAAACATTCATGTGTTTCTCCTGTGTATTCATTTTTTAATTATACAATAACTTTTTGAATTGATCAAGGATTAAACATTGCTTTTGGTATAATGGTGACAGTACAAAAAGTATAAGAGGTTATCGTATGGCAGATCACATATTTACAGAAGAAGAAGTAGTTCGTATTTTAGATAAGGTAGTTGGTAAAACTTTAGGCCAGATAGACAAAAACAATGTGTTTGATAAGACTAAAGAAAAGCCCAAAATTACAGGAATTGCAGGGGATGTTATTGAACAATCTGTCTTTGGTTACCAAGCGGATACTAAGCAAGAAGCAGACTTATTAATTGATGGGAGACCTGTAGAGCTTAAAACAACAGGATTAAAGAAATCTTCTCCTAAAAGTAAAAGTAAATATGCTTTAGAGGCGAAAGAGCCAATGAGTATAACCGCAGTTTCTGTTGATAAAATTGGAAGTCAAGATAATTTTTATGAATCAACTTTATGGCATAAATTAGAGGAACTTCTACTTGTTTATTATCTTTATGATTCTGATAAAACAGTGAAAGCCTCTGAATATAGTAATTTTCCAATTCAAGGCTATCAATTCCTGATTTTTAGCGAAGAAGATAAAAAGGTTTTGGAAAACGATTGGAAAATAGTAAGAGACTTTGTTCGTAATGTTGAAAAAAATGCACTTGATAAAAGTATTGAATTCCCTAAAATTTCTAAACTGAGAACAGAAATGTCATATATGGATACAGCACCTAAGTATCCTCATCCACCAAGATTTAGACTAACTAGGAGTTATGTCTCTACAATTGTCCAACAACATTTGGGGAAAGATTTTAAACCACTTTACCCAGATAAAGAATTTACTAGTATAGAAGGGCTAAAAGATATTCTAGAGAAGTTAGGTAAACAATTTATAGGTAAAAGTATAAAAGAAATTGCTAACGAATTGAATGTGCCAATGAAACTCGCAAAAAATGGTAAAGTTTCAAAGAGCATATCATCAATTGTTGTAGCCAAGATGTTTAGTAAGAAAGCCCAAAAAATTGAGAAGATTGCATTATTCAACAAGTTTGGGATTAAGTCCAAGACGATTGTTCAAACTAGGACGGGTGGTAGAACAGAAGATACAAAATTGTTGATGGTTGATTTCTCGGAGATAACTGATACTACTGTTCAATTTGAGGACAGCACATTGTATAGCTTTTTTTCAGAACAAAAATTTTTGTTTAGTATATTTGAGGAAGTAAATCCAGATAGGTATGAAAACAATGTTTTTAAAGGCTTTAAGTTGATTAGCTTTGAAGATAAATTTATTGAAGATACTGTTCGGTTAGTTTGGGATAGGACACGTTCATTAATCTTAGATAAAAAGCTAGAATTGGTTATCAAAAAAGATAAAAAAGGACAGCCCATACTTAATAAAAAAGGACTTATAGAGGAGGCACCTAATTTTCCAAAAGCAGGGGAATGTGACGTTTTCTTAAGAGGGTCAGGAAAAGATTCAACTGAAAAAACTTTTGAGATTAACGGTTTAAGAATGTATCCTCAGTTTTATTGGATTAAGGGAAGTTATTTGGTAAAAATGTTGAATCAAACGGATTTTTTAGGTAAACAATAAAGATAGTCTCCCATCAGTTTAAAACAATAGGACGGGTTCTAAAAGACTCTTCAATCACCTAATTGTGATAATATTCATCCTTTGTTGGTTCGATAATATTTGTATAAAAATTTTCAACTTGTGATACAAGGTATCCTTTTGATGAAGCATGTGTTTTTGTAAAAAGAATATTGAAAGAGTCTAATGATAATAAATCATTTGATGTGATATTGAAGCGTTTTGATTTACATAGTGAAATAATCTCATTTCCAAAATTACGAAGGTTGTCATTATATTGATTGTTGAAAAGGTTTTTTTGTAGTAGAATTTCAAGATTTCTCACAAAGTCATACAGATTTTCATATTGTTCTTCTAAATTATACATAATCTATTCTCCTTAATTCTATTCGTATTTTTGGGCCAAAGCTTGCTATTTTTTGTAGTAAGCTTATTTTTGTACTTGCGATAGTATCATTTGTATGAAATCATTATAAATTAAGTACCTCATTTGAATAATATAATCCCAATAAAAAGTAGTAAGCTTAGTACTTCTTATTTCGAAAAGATGATTTCAAATAATATAAAAAATACTCAATGAGTAAACACCATATTGAGTATTTTACACTATATGTTTCTATTATAGGTTTTTATTTTATACAGTTTTTCTTTTCTCGGATTATTATAACATCTTTGTAGTGATTAATATCTGCTTCTCTTAGTTTTGAAAGAAATAATCGAAATTGATCTTCCTTAGCCATCGGGTCATAATTTTTAAGATCTTTGTACTCAATACATTTATCTTTTGGATAGCTAAGTATGTTTTCATAAATGTCTTTTTTTTGAACTAGTATACCATTACCTTCATCTCTTATCGTAGCTCTATTAACTAAATTTATTTCAAAATCTACATTAGATAGCGCATCATCCTGTAGTAGCTGAAGAATAAGGTAACGAAAGCTAGCAGTCATGTAACCTTTATGTACATTTTCTTTGTATCTCACATCTTCAGGGGCTAAGTTGAAAAAGTAGTTATCAATTTCATGAAAATGGAACACTTCTAAATTATCAATCTTTTTATCATCCCTAGCAATTTTATTGTAGATAGAATGATAGGGTAAAAATTTATATCTAATAACTTTCTCTCCTTTATCATTCTTAAAGATAATTTCACCCCCTTCTTTAATCTTCTCATAAACATTACAGTCTTCTTCTATAAATAGCTTTTTATAATTATTATCTGACATGATTCTACCTCTTCTCTAAAATGTAAATAAGCATAAAAACAAGTTATTATTACTATCTATTAAATATAGTTAGTAACAAAACAGTCAGTTTTTTCGTATTATAACACATATGAAATAAAAGTAAACGTGTTCAAAAAAGTTTTTGTAAAAGGATACTTCAGTCAGTAGTTAAACTTTGGTAGTTAGTTAAAGAGGGGAATTCATAAAAAATATTTCGAAATATAAGCTATTATGATATATTAGCTATTTTTTATTTGAATTTAGTAAATCTAAATCAATTTTTTCTAATATTAATCTATTTTCAAGTTGTAGCTTGGTTAGTAAATTTCTTCCATGGTCTTGATTGGTAAACGTTTTTCCATATTCTTCAATTAGGTTGACAACTTTCATTACATTATCATTATATATCTGTTTTTCCTTATCTTTGTTGTAAGCTGACCAGTAGAAAATCAAGGTCACATTACTATGATACAAATCAACAGTGTCAAAAATAGCTTGAAAATATGAATAGTCCGCCTTTCCTAATCCGTGACCGTAGAACTTGATAAAATCAAGGTTAGATGAAATTTCTAAACCTGATAGATTTCCATTTTTGAGAATTCTATATGATTTAGAAAAAAATGTAGGTGGGTGATTGAAATTACCAATTAATTTATCATAGTCTATTCCAAAAATAATATTTCTAGATTCTAAATCACCATGTATGTTTCTAATGCTAGCGTTATCAAAAGGATTTGTATAGTTAAATGATAGCATAGAGCTTCGCATCGGTAGGTCTAGTGTGTACTTATTTTCAGATTGAACATATTGTAAATTACCTATCCTTTTTTTTAGTTCGTCAAAAGAAGATAGAGTTGGAATGGAATCGATAATATCATATAACTTATCAAGGCTTCCTTCTACTCCACTGTAGTGTCTAATAATATATGAAACTAAGAGTATTGATTTCTTATAATATTCAGAATACTTTTCATGTCTGTTTTTGTGGAATTGAAAAGGAGTGTCTTTTTCATTTTCTGCAATTTTTATTTGATATTCCAAGAAACTACAGAAGTCGAATTCTACAGTACTCAAATCGTTTATTAATTCTTCTTGAACTATACTGATGGGAGGTAACTTTTCAAAACGATTCATGATTGTCTGAGTTGTTTTAATAATAGACGTAGGTTTAAAAAAAATATTCTCAGAATTATTTGAAAAATAATCATTTATTTCATCTTCTATTTGATTCTCTCTATCTAAATAATTTCCTATTTGAAAAATTTTTTTCTCATAGAGAAATTCTATGTTTTGAAGTTCTAAAAGAATCCTTGTTTCGATATCACTCCAGTTATTTGTAGTTAGGCTATTATCATTTGATAAAGTCTCGAATATATCGTACCAATAATTGTTTGTCCATCCTTTTCTAAAAATAAAATCAAAAAAATCATTATAAGTTGAGTCTAGACCACATGCTAAATCAAACCCATTACCTAATATTAGAAGTTGTTGGCGATATTCATTATTGGTGCTAGAAATACTTGCTAAAGGAGGGGTTAAATTGGATTGTTCCATTTATATACCTTTCAATAATTTATTTTGTCTAATGTTATATGTACTCCATTATATATTATTTTACAAAGAATATATAATGTATACTAAATAGTTGTTATAGTGATGATATTTAAAATACTACTAAAAAAGTATAGGATATTTCATGTATGTACTTTCACTGTCTAATATAATGCAAAAAAGATAGGGCCTTTATTTAAAGGATCCTATCTTTTTCGTATTATAATGATAGCTAGTTTGCATCTATTGCTTCTCTAACTTTAAACGCTATCGCTCTTGCTAATAAGGGAGGAACGGCATTCCCAACTTGAGTAAATTGTGGAGTTTCTTGAGAACGCTTCTCCCCACCAGTAGTCCTTTTTCCGAGAAATTCAAAACTATCATCAAAAGATTGTATCCGTGCCATTTCTCGTACTGTAAGTACCCTATCAAAATAAGGGTGGATAAAATCATCGGGGAGAGTGACAATAGTAGGTGATACAGAATCAGGATTGAGTCTAGTTCGAATAGATTTTTTTGTTAAAATTGCTTCTCCAATTCTATCAGTGATTTCCCCATTTATAAGTAAATGATGGAAGGTTTCTGCATCATATTCTGTATTTAATAATGGATGAACTGTTTCCCAAAAAATTGTTGCTTGGTCCATACTAGTATTTAATCTTCCGGCAAGAGATTTTAAGACAATGTTGAATTCTTTTTCGTTATCTATTAAGCTATATAGAATGGCTAATTGACGATTAGTGAAATGTAACCATCGCTTGGAATTGAATTTTTCTTCAAATAGATTTAGAGCTATAAGTGTATCGTGTATGACTTCTGTATTAATAGCTAGGTTAACTTGAAATAAGCTTTCGTTAAATAATTCTGGACGAGTATCACGAAGATTGATTCCTTCATTCTTAAGTCTATTAATAACTGCACGAGTATTTTCTCCAGGGTGGTATAGAGAGAATCGTTGAGAAACAAGTACATCGTGTCTAGACTCTTCCATATTTGTAATGCGCTCTCTTGGAATAGGCGCACCTATGATTGTGGGAGTTTCTCCATCAATTCTATGTTGGGCAAACTCAGATAAAGGCAACTCATTATTATATAATCCCTCTAAAGCTTGTCTTACAGTTACTTCAGGGAGTTCATTTCCTTCAGGGTATTCAAGTGGTTGAACATCATTTCTGTATGCTAAAAATACCACCCGGTTCCGTTGTTGAGGAACGCCAAAATCAGCTGAGTTTAATATTTGAACATCAAGTAAATTATACCCAAGATCTTGGAGTTCTTCTTTTAAAATCTCTTTAACTAGTTTTTGTCCACTATAAGACGTGTCTCTAACTACACTAGGAAAATCTAACATCAACATATCCAGAATACCAGTTACATTTTCCATTACGACATATCTTGGATGAACATCACGAATAATTCTCAAATATTCATGAAATAGCATATTTCTAGGATCGCTAGCATCTCGTTTTCCAAGGCGACTAAATCCCTGACAAGGTGGTCCTCCGAAAATGACATCTATATCACCGGGTTCAAAAATATTTCCGTACCTTAAGTTATTTATCACTTCAAAAATACGTTCAGAAGTTAAATCTTTGATATCTGCTAGTTCAAAGTGGGTATCAACTCCTTCTTCGAGACCAAGTTGTTGGTGTCTATTAACGTAGGTTTCTTGCACCATTGGGCTTCTATCGCTAGAAAAAAGTATATCGAATCCAGCCTGTAAGATTCCTTCACTAAAACCTCCAGCACCACAGAATAAATCAATTGCATATGGCATTTTTAAACTTCTCGCTTTCTTTCTAATATTATATCAAAAAGAACTATTCAAGTCCAGGATGAACTATCGAGTAATTTCTATACTTATTTATCCGCAAAAAATATGATTATTTAGAGAATTAATTGCATATATTTTTTTACTTGTTGAATATAACCAGTTAAAAAGTAAATATATCCGAATTTTAAACCCTTTAAAAAGATAACTTATCCGAATTTAAAAATCAGTTTTAAAGGTAAAATAGCTATATAAATCACCCGAGGTTTAAAAATGAAAATAGCTATTGAAAATCTTAATCGCGTTAAAACGATTAAACAGTTTACTCATAAAAAATTGGCTGAAAAAACAGGTTATTCAAGGAACTCAATTCAGAAGTTGTTCTCCTATCATAAAAATAGTAAAACGAGATTGGATCTCGTTGTGTCTGTTTGTAAAGCATTAGACATTGATTTTCCTTCAATATTTGATAGGAAAACAGAAAATTATTATGGACATTTTATGTTTAATGATGACTCAGTTAATGCTCTGGGAACAGAGTATTATTTAAGAAATTTTGTGAATAGAGTCCAACTCGAAATTAAAAACAGTCCACGTTATTCTTTAAAAATAACAACTGGATTGAGTGAATCAACAATAAGTGACTTGTTAAATTTTAAAACAAGAAATCCTCGGGTAGAAACATTATTAAAAATTGCAGAAGGACTAAATATTTCTATATCTGAAATGTTTAGATAGGTATTAATATGCTTTTTGAACCATATCAAGACGAACTACAATTTATTGAACAAATCCATAAATATAATGAAAGAGAATACACAGTTATTCGCCTAACAGATACAATGCTATCTAAAAGCATAATAGATGCCAACGTATTCGTTCAGGATGTTCTTAAAAAGTATGGATTAATGGACTATCAATCACTCAAAAATGGTGAGAAGAAAAAGTTGGATGTAATGTTGTATATTGGTGAAGAAAAATTTGAAACAAAGATGTCATGCTATCGTGCTAACACACGAGGAGATGAGAGGTTTTGGATTTATGGGCGCCAATTTAAAGAAAGTTTCCATTCTGGCGACTTGATGTACATATCTGTAGATTCAAGTAGCAGCAGGGTTATTAATATTAATGTTTCTAGGGGGATTTTGTCAGATGAAGATTTAGCCAAAATTTTTGGACAGGATAAAATTAAAGAGGCACTTTCTAGATTAATTCCTAAGGTAAAAGAAATTGCTTCTAAAGGTTATCATCCTAATTCTAAAGGTACAGGGAAAATTGCTCCTAAAGATGCTGGTGACACACTGGAGAATTTACTAGGAATTGAGACTAATAATAGCCAAAAAGCAGACTTTGAAGATTTGATTGAACTGAAGTCTAAGACTTCAAAAACACTTGAAACTTTATTTACATTACGTCCGAAGTTTGAAGGTACGCCTGTAGCAGAATTTGAGTCTAATGATCGTAGTCGGGTATCAGCGTTTGCGAGGTTGTATGGATATGAATCTGACAAGCATCCCGGCATGAATAGTTTATATATCACCATTGGGTCTGAGATGTCACCTCAAAATAATCAAGGATTTTATTTGGACGTAAATGAAAGCGATAGAACTGTAGAAATTCGTAGACAGGAGAATAAAACCTCTCAACGAGTGGCCTATTGGCATTTTGAAGATTTAGAAAAAGAGCTTCATTTAAAACACCCTGCCACGCTTTGGGTAAAAGCGGAAAGTAGGATGAATGGTGACATTGCTGAGTTTAAATACACAGAAGCAGAGTTGACTCGTTCCCCTCAATTTATGACATTCATCTCCTTAATTAAATTGGGAGTTGTAACTTATGATTGGCGTGGCTATACTTCTAAAGAAGGTAAGTATGAAGGTAAGAATCATGGCAATGCATGGCGTGTAAAAAAGAAACACCGTAATCAACTTTTCAGTAGCTCAGAAGTCATTGAATTGATATAAAACAATAGACACCTTTTTCATCGAGAGGTGTCTATTTATCAATAAAACTCATCTTTAGTCGGTTCAATGATATCTGTGTAGAAATTTTCTATTAGGGATGTGAAATATGCTTTTGAATTATTAGGAGTTATCATAAGAAGTTCGTTAAATGAATTAAGAGATTTCAAATCGTTAATAGAAATGTTGAATGACTTTGATTTACAAATTACCATGACTTCATCTCCAAAGCGACTAACTTCTTCAATGTTTTGCCCTTGAAAAATATTCTTTTCAATTAAGATTTCGAGGTTTTTTATGAAATCATAAAGATTTTCGTATTGTTCTTCTAAATTTTGCATGCGAAGATCCTTTCTATTTTATAGTTAAATTGTTTTAGGGCTTCTTTATAGGCGTTGCTATTTTTCTGATAATAATCACGTTCAACACCTGTTATGTTTACTGTAATGATGCCATCTTTGTATTTATACTTGACTGTTGAATCAGAAGTAGTGCCACCTGTGAGATTTAATGTGCTGTTTTCTTTGTTGATTGTGAAGTAATCAGCTTCACCATGCTCTATAGTACCTTTATCTTCCTTTATAGTAAAGGCTAATTCATTTCGTTCGCTTGAAATCCAGTAATATTCACCATCGAGTGAATCAAGTGATTTGGAAGAACAAGCAACTAAAGCTACAGTAGTGATCAGTAATAGTACGAGACTAGTAATTTTCTTCAATTTACTACCTCCTTAGTTTACTATATTTTATCAAACATATTTTACAGGATTGATACATCATGTCTATTATAGCGGAAATCTTTCTTTCAAGAAAAGACATATTTTTCGGAAAGTTATATTTAGAAATTGAATGGTATTGGTCGAATATTTCTAGGAAGTCTTAGAGGATGATGTGGGGTTCCATTTTTATTTCTTTTAAGACAATATAAATTGGGTACAAGTTCCTTAATGATATTTTCCCTATTCATATACATACCATTATTTCCCCAGCAGGCAA
>OKRY01000885.1_pt1 | contig 24827 bp, 25 predicted proteins | sample 1601121 | NCBI WGS metagenome assembly OKRY01 (sample SAMEA3541546, study PRJEB24748) | human gut metagenome | biome: human gut; feature: human-associated habitat; material: faeces | place: China | collected 2012
AAGCAGTAGGAATTGTTAACTTTATTATTGTAGTATTTGCATTCCTCTTTGTTGATTTATTTGATACATTAGGAACAATTATTGGTGTTAGTACAAAGGCTGGAATGCTTGATGAAAATGGAAAGCTTCCTAACATTAAACCAGCTCTTATGTCAGACGCTATTGCTACATCAGCAGGTGCTATTTTAGGTACATCAACAACAACAACATTCGTAGAATCTTCAGCAGGTGTTGCAGAAGGTGGTCGTACAGGTTTGACAGCAGCAGTAACAGGTTTATTATTCCTTGTTTCAGTTGTTCTTTCACCATTATTTATTACTATTCCATCATTTGCTACAGCACCGGCATTAATTATGGTAGGATTCCTTATGTTTGGAGCAGTAACAGATATTAAATTTACAGATGATAATTTGACAGATGCAATCCCTGCATATCTTTGCATTATTGCAATGCCATTGTTCTATAGTATCTCAGAAGGTATCTCAATCGGAATTATTTCATATGTATTATTAAATGCTATTTGCGGTAAAGCAAAAGAAGTAAAACCATTGATGTACATTCTTGCAGTATTATTCGTATTAAAATATATATTCTTATAAGAAGAAAAAATAGAATTTAAGAAAAAAACAGAAAAACAAAAGGCCTTTGTCATTATTAGATGTCATCAATATGTTAGAAAAAAACTAATTATTGATAGTCATTGTGGCAGAGGTCTTTTTGATGAAAAATAAATTTTGGGATAGTTGAATTAAAATAATGTATAAGATATTTATAAAATTCAAAAAATCTTAAAGAAATATTTATGTTTTTAATGTCGAAAATTGTTATTATACTATTTAGATAAGCAGAAAGAAGGTACGATATGTCAAGAAGAGCAGAAAACTTAAGAAGAAAAAGACAAAGAAAAATAATGTTAATTAGAAAATATATAAGATTTACATTTTGCTGTGTACTTATAGTAGTTTTGGCATTTGCAATTAATTATCTAAAGAAAAATATGAATAACATATCTGAAAGCGGAAATAGTGGCGGAAATGATGTAAAAAAAATAAAAGAATCAAAAGAGGAATCAGCAAAAGATGTAATAAAAAACTATGCAGAAAAACATGGTTACACTTTAGAGGATTATCCGGAAAATATACAAAAATTATTTGAAAAAAATAAAAGCATATGATATAATCAGAAAAACTACAAATACTTAACTAAACAGGCAGTAACAAGCCCAAGGAGGAAACAATGCCAAAATTTTTTGTAAAAAATAATCAAATTGAAAATAATATAGTTAAAATCTTAGGTGAAGATGTAAAGCATATTTCTAATGTTTTGAGAATGAAATTAGATGATGAAATTCAAGTATGTGATACAGATACTTCAAATAATTATATAGTAAAATTGAAAGATTTTAGTAAAGATGAGATTATAGGAGAAATTAAAGAAAAAATCTTATCAGAAGCAGAATCAAATATTAATATTACTATTTTTCAAGGTATACCAAAATCAGATAAAATGGAGCTTATAATTCAAAAATCAACTGAACTTGGAGTAAAAGAAATAACACCTGTTGATATGGAAAGATGTGTTTCTAAAATTTCTTCAAAAGATGAAAAAAAGAAAATTGAAAGATGGCAAAAGATATCAGAAGTTGCAGCTAAACAGTCTGGCAGGGATATTATTCCTAAAGTAAATAATGTTGTAAAAATAAAAGATATTTGTGAAAATATAGAAAATTTTGATATGGTAATTGTACCATATGAAAAAGAGGAAAAATTTGATTTCAAACAAGCAATAGATTTAGCAAAAGAGCAGAAAAAAGAAAATTTATCAATAGGAATTGTTATTGGGCCAGAAGGCGGTTTTGATGCAAATGAAATTGAAAAAATGAAAAATTTTGGTGCACAAGTTGTTACATTAGGTAAAAGAATTTTAAGAACAGAAACTGTAGCCTTGGCGATGGTAAGTGTTATTATGTATGAACTTGGAGGTAATATATAATTGGAAAAAGAGAATGTAGTAAAAAAGAAGAAAAAAATAGCAATAGATGCAGATGAAGAATTAGCTCCAAAAACTAGAAGAAAAAAATCTGAAGAAGATGTTTCAACAGTAAAAAGAAAAACTACTGTAACAGATAAAAAAAGTGGAGAAAAAAAATTATCTGTATCAAAGAAAAAAATTGAAAATGATGATAATAAAGTAAAAAAAGCAACTGTAAAAAAGACTAAAGCATTAGATGAATTTGAGGATGATGTTTTTGCAGAGGCTGTTAAATCAACAAAGTCAGCCGTTAAAAAAACGACAAGAAAAACCGTAAAAAAAGTTCCAGAAAATGAAATTAGTAATGTAGATAAATCAAAGAAAAAAGTTGGAAAAGAGGAACCAAAATTAGTAAAAACAAGAAAAATTGTTGAACAAGAAGAGCCTAAAAAAGTAGTAAAAAAGGTAACAAAAAAAGCAGAAAAAAATATAGAAGAGGAGCCTAAAACAAAAACAGTTACAAGAAAAAAATCTGATGATACAACTACTGTCAAAAAGACATCAACAGCTGTAAAAAAGGCCAAAAGTGGTACAGATGACGAAAAAAAGGAAAGTGCTAAAAGCTCATCAACAAGTGAAACAAAAAAAGTACGTACATCAGCAAGTGCAAAAAAAACAGGAAGTACAACAACATCAACTAAAACGAAAAAAGCGACAACCAAAACAACTGCTAGTAGTAAAGTAGCAGGTGTAAAGAAAAAGTTATCAGAAGAAGTGGCAAAAGGAGCAAGCGAAAAATCTGGAACAATAAAAATTAATAGTGATTCAGCTAAAAAAACGGCTACAAAAGCAACTACAAGAAAAGCAACAACCAGAAATCCAGAAACAATAAAAGGAATATTTGAAGAGCTTGATAAAGAATTTGAAAATGAGGAATATAATAAAAAATTAAATATTACATCAATAGAAGATGAGATTGAAAACAAGTTTGATATAAATGAATTAGAAAAGGAAATAAGAAAGCAAAAAGAAATTCCAAACACAGATTTGAAAAATATAATAAAAATGTCTTGCAAAAGTTTGGTGTTTGCCATTGTATTTATTGCATTTTTTATTTTTGTAAATTTCGGATTTTATAAATTAAATAAAATTGCATTAATCAAAGATTTAAATATTTTTGCATTTGTATTTTTAGGAACAGCGATTTTGCTAGTAGAAAGTGCATACAAAAATGAAAAAGCAAGTACATGTGCTAATGGCTTAGAAACATTAGCAATGGCAATATTTACATTAATACTACCATATGTATATCAAATTCATAAAAATGAATTTATAAAAACAATTAAGTATGCAGGGATGGTAGTTGGCGTATATTACATAATTAAAATGATTATTGTATTTTTTTGTAATAAAAAGAAATACTTAAGGTCAAAAGAAGATTTTATAAAAGATGAAGAGCCTGATTCAGAATTTGATGACGACGACGATGATGACGAAGATGACGAATTTGATGATTTGGAATAAATTTTAATGAGTAGGGAGTCTTGAAAATGAAAAGCATGACAGGCTTTGGAAAAAGCAAATTAGAAATAAATGGAAGAGTTTATAATATTGAAATAAAATCGGTTAATCACAGATATTGTGATGTAAATGTAAGATTACCACGAAGTATAAGTTGTTATGAAAATGAAATAAAAAAAGAAGTTTCAAATAGAGTGGCAAGAGGTAAAATAGATGTTTTCATTGATTTTACTAATTATACTAATGAAGGTAAAAATGTTGTTATCAATAAGGAATTAGCAAAGTTATATATTAAACAATTAAAAGAGCTTGCAAATGAAGAATGTTTAAATGATAACATAAATATAACTGAAATATCAAAAATGCCTGATGTTTTACAATTAACATCAGAAGATGATGAAAGTGATACAATATTGCAAGAGCTAAAACAATGTTTAAATTCAGCATTAGACAATTTTGTAAATATGAGATTTATTGAAGGCGAAAAAATAAAAGAAGATTTATTACAAAGAATTGACCATATAAATTCAATGGTGGAGCAAATATCATTAAATAGTACTGGACTTATTGAAGAATATGTAGTAAAATTAAGGGAAAGAATCCAAGAAATACTAAAAACAGATATAGTGGATGAAACAAGATTAGCACAAGAAACAGTAATATTTGCTGATAAATCTTCAATACAAGAAGAGCTAACAAGGTTAAATAGCCATATACACCAATTTAAAACACTATTAAATAATGAAGGTGCAATAGGTAAAAAATTAGATTTTATTATTCAAGAAATGAATAGAGAATCAAACACAATAGCTTCTAAATCTGTAAAATTAGAAATTACAAATTTAGTAATTGAAATAAAAACAGAGCTAGAAGATATACGAGAACAAATTCAAAATATTGAATAATTCTGAAAGGACGTGATTAATTATGCAATTAATTAATGTAGGATTTGGAAATATAGTTGTAGCTAGTAGAATAGTAGCAATAGTAAGTCCAGAATCAGCGCCAATCAAAAGAATTATACAAGATGCAAAAGAAAATAAAAGTGTTATTGATGCAACTTATGGAAGAAAAACAAGAGCAGTATTAGTTATGGATTCAGGACATATTATATTATCTGCCGTTCAACCAGAAACAATAGCATCAAGATTAGATAAAGAAATTGAAGTTCAAGTATAAAAAAGGGAGGAATTTTATTATGATGGTAAAACCAAGTGTTGCAGAATTATTAAAAAAATCAAAAAACAGATTTGAGCTAGTAATAGCTACATCAAAAAGAGCAAGAAAAATAGCGATGGGAAGTGAACCATTAGTTGATACTTTAGAAGAATCACCAGTAACAATAGCTGCAGAAGAAATTGCAGCAGGAAAGGTGGAAATATGTTAGTAGTATTATCAGGAGTATCAGGAGCAGGAAAAGACACAATAAAAAAAGCATTAATAGCAAGAATGGACAATGTAGAATCATTACCATCTTATACAGATAGATTACCTCGTGAAGGTGAAAAAAATGGTGAAATTTACAATTTTGTTTCAAAAGAAGAATTTGAGAACATGATTGCCAACAATGAATTCTATGAATATAATGTACATCATGAGCACTATTATGGAACATCAAGAAAATTAATGAATGAAAAAATTAAAAGTGGTAAAGTAATAGTAAAAGATATAGATGTAAATGGAACAGCAAATTTAATAAAATTATTAGGAAATGATACAAGAGTTGTAACAATATTTTTAAAAGTTCCAAAAGAAGTATTAGCTAAAAGATTAGAAAAAAGAATGGAAAAACCAGACTATAAAGAAATAACATTACGTTTAAATAGATTCGATTATGAAGAGTCAAAAATGGGAATGTATGATTATGTAATAAAAAATAATGACTTAGAAAAATCTATAAATGTAATAATGGAAATTATAAAATCTGAATTAAAAATAGAAAATCCAGAGTTCTAAAAATAGAGTGAAATTAAACTTTCACTTTATTTTTTTTGCAAGGAAAACTAATAAATTTTGCTTCAATCTGGCAGTTAAGTCCCATCAAGTCTGGAATATTAGACTATAATGCTTTGAAAATTTATAAGTATTATAGTGTGTTTATATAAAATATAAATACTGCTGTGAATTATGGTGACTTTTGATAAAAAATTTAGTAATAATAAAAAAAATTGTAATGACAAAAAATATATATTATGATATCATAAAAATGGAGGGAGTATATGAAAAAGAAAACGATTATTTTTAGTATAATATGTATATTTATACTTACTGCTTTTTCAGGATGTACAAAACAAAATGCTATTACAAATAGTAAGTTTGAAGAAAAAGCAAAAGAAAAAGGGTTTACAGTTGGAGATGCAACAGCACAATATGAAAGCTACGATTATATTAAAACAGCTACAGTTGCACAAAGTCCAGATGGATGGCAAGTTGAATTTTATGTATTAGATGAAGATGCAAATGCAGTAAGCATGTTTAACACAAATAAGCAAATTTTCGAAACATATAAAGGTAATGCATCTGTTGAAAAATCTAAAAGTGTAAGCAACTATTCAATGTATAGTTTAGTTAGTAGTGGATATTACATGCATTTATATCGTATTGATAATACATTAATGTATGTAAAAGTTGATGAAGAATATAAAGATGCTGCTAAAGAATTTGTTGAATCATTAGGATATTAGTAGATTAAAAAAGTACTCTATAATTTTAAATATACACTATTCAGTGATAATATTTAAAATTGGAGTACTTTTTTAGGTAGATGAACATATAGAAAAATTTGATATAAAGTATTAGAAAAATAATATATAAATAATTTGTATGTTTTGATTTTATTTTTAATAATAAAAAAGGATGAAATTAGTTAATAATTTTTCCTTTTTTGATAGTTAATTAAATAAAAATTTATATTCACTGTTTTATAGAAAGATAAATAAGATATAAAATTTAATTTATCTTTCTATAGCATTTTTTAGCTCTTTGTTGATGATTTTATTATTTTTTTCTTCTTGATATCTTTGTTCACAAACTCTATAGAAATCTGTATTTATTCTACTATCCAAATGTGTAACATCAAAATCTTCTTCTCTAAATAAGAAGTCTGTATCAATAATAACTAAATCTCCGTTTCGCAATGGTTTATCTTCATATAATGTTTCTGGAATGAATCCTACTGTTTCATTTTTCACATATAAAGGTTCATTAAAATGAGCTATATTATCATTTTCTAATCTGCCCAAATTTTCTCTTTTGGCATCAATCCATATTATCCCGTCATTTCTTAATTCTTTATAAATTAAATAAGCATCTTCATCTGTAATTGAATTATCAGTTTGTACATATTCAGATATTTCAATATATAAATCATTAATACCAGATGATACTTTTCTTCTAATTAATGGTTGCAAAATTCTTTTATGATAAGGAATTTTATCTGTTAATCTATTTTTCCCGAATTTAATAACCTTATTTCCTAATTTATATACATCTGTAAAGGTCCCTGTTGCAATATATTCAATGTCTGATATGTCGACGTTTTCATTATTTGCTATTTCATCAACAATTGTAGTAAGTCCAAATAAAATAGTAGAATCAATAAATTTATGATTTACCTTTGTCATTTTATTCACTATTAAAGAATGAAGTTTTTCGAATTTATCAGAATCTAATTGTTTGAGTTTTTTTAATAAGTTTGATTTTATCAAAGAATGTATATCACTAGAATTAATTATTTGTTCCATATTATCACAAATATATTCACTTTCATTATATTCCATTAAATCATCTAAAAATTCATCGATTGTATAATATTTTAACCTGATTTTCTTATACATCTCATGAATATATTCAAATCTTTTTCTAAATTCCATTGTTTGCGTTAGTTTTAAAATTGATCCTATTCCAAATTTTCTGTAGATAGAATCAGAGTTATAATACAATGTGTTTTCCATTTGGGGAATATTTTTTAATTCATTTATATAATCTATTATATTTTGTTCAGTACATAAATCAAGATATTCATTGAATTTATCTTTTATTTTAGATATTTTCTTAGGATTGCTTCGGTATTTACTTATGTATTTCATTAAATTTTCAAAACTATTTATTTTCATATTCATATTCCTTATTTTAATTTTTTATAAAAATTACATATATGGTGAAAATTATACCATATTTTATGTAGCTTTACAAATGTGAGTTCATCTATCCATTTAATCTGTTAAATAAAATATTTAATGAAGACAAAATGCAAAGTAAAATTGTTAAATGCAAAACTATGGAAGAAGCATTTAATATTATAAAAAGTTATCCACTAAACTAATGGGGAATTTTATGGCTTATCAATTAGTAACTGATATTAATTATAAAGAAAAAGTAAAAAGACCCTGACCACAGAGCCTCTTTACTCCGCTAATTAAAGCGGAAAATTGAGTTTTAAAATTTTAGATGTTAAACTCGAACGGCTTGTCAACGAAATCCGAGATCTTGCGAGATCTGAGTGCTTCGTAAACGTCCTTATTCACATAGCGGCTATTGTTATAAAACGGAATAGCACTATCCTTAGTGACGTTAATGCCACCATGGTACATGAACAAGTAGTTGCCATCCAGACGGTATTCATGAACATCACGCTTTAAGAAATATTCCCAGTTTCTCCAGATGTCCTGTGTTTTCGGATCAGTAAACTCGGTCTTAATACACGCTTGAGCTGCAATTTCGTGGAAAGTCTCGGAATAGCCGATTGCAAAACCGAGAACGAATCTGTGAATTCCATTGGGGAAAAAGCCCTCGAACCTTTCTTCGATGAAACTCATATTGTAGCCAAAGCCACAAATGCACTCAGAAAGACTGCGGTATTTTCTCGCGTAATCGGTGTACCAAGTCAGCTCCTGTGCGTGAGAAACCTCTCGCACATCGAGCACAAACTCGTCAACTTTCATCTTGATGAGAAAGTCAAGCGGAATACCATTCATTTTCTGCCGTGCGGCGATCTCCTCGGGAAGACAATCAAGGTTCGCTTTGAGCGAACCAAAGACATAACCAACCTGAAACTGCTGGTTGCGCTTCTGCTCGTCGATGAGTGCGAGAGCTGTCTTGTTGCCTGTGGCACTGAGTGCCTCGACAATGTCAAAAGATTCTTTTGCCTTCGCAGCCATAGTGTAAACGCGAGACATGGAGTTCGGGGTGTTGCTAATAGTAAGTTCGTTTTTCATGGTAAAACCATCCTTTCAGTTTAATGTACTTACTAGATTTTCAATTTTGTAATTCAAGTCTAGCTAAGTGTAGCTCGATAAGACTTTAATACAGTGAAAACCTTATATATATTATACTATACTTTACATAAAATTGCAAATTTTTACAAAAAAAATAGTGTAAAATGGTTTCGGAATAGAAAAAAGAAAGTCCTTTGATATATTTTTTTGTTCAAACCAATTATATCAAAGGACTTTCTTTTGAAACCTATTATATCACAAAAATTATTAAATGTGATAAAAATAAAATAAATCCTATAATTTCTTTAGAATTATTTAGTGATGTTGGAGCAAATAAAAAATAGGTTACAAACTAAACTTTCGTTCTAAAAATATTATATAGTAAATCCTATATTGTACCTCCTATATTCTTTCAGGAAAGTATGGAAATTTTTGTATTTTATTGTATAATATCTTATATAAATTTCTTGGGGGGAAATGACAATGTTAAAAGAGGTAAAAATTGAACTTACTAATAGATGTGCCAGAAATTGTAAGCATTGCTCAAGCAGTGCAACTAATAGCTCTAATAATGTAAAAGAATTAGGTTTGGAAGATGTAAAAAAAATTATATATGAAGCAAAAGACATGAATGTAGAAACAATAGTATTTACTGGCGGAGAGCCCTTAATGTATGAAAGACTTCCTAAACTTGTAAAATTGACTTCAAAATTAGGATTGAAATCCACTATTTATACTTTCGCATATAAAACTGATGAAACTTTAAATAAATATAGACAATTAATTGATTTTGGATTAAATAAAATAGTTTATTCACTTGCAGAGTCACTATCAAATGAAGAAGATGCTTCAGTATATGATAAGGCTGAATTCTTTGATAAAGTATTTGATGATAATAGTGCAAGATTGGGATTTCATTATACAGTTTCAAAAGATTCTTTCTCTAGACTAGAGCAAGTGGTAAATGAAACCATTGATACATTTAAAACCAGAAGTTATTTTGATAAAGTTAGTTTATTAAGATTTGTTCCACATGGGAAAGGCACTATTGATATGGATTTATCAAAAGAAGAATTATTAGCAATTAAAAAACCATATTTAAATTCAAACGATAAAGATAAAATTAGATTAGGTACTCCTTGGAATATACTTGGTATTGAAAATACACCTTGTATTATAGCAGATGAAATAATGATAATTGGATTTGATGGGATAGCATATCCTTGTGATTCAATTAAATATTTTAAGAAAATAGGTATTAGTGGAAATATAAAGGAAAATACTCTTGAAGAAATGTATAATTCATCTTATTTTTCAAACATTAGAAGTTTAAATACTGATAATTCTTGTTCTACTTGTAAAGATTATAAAATATGTAAAAGTGGTTGTATTGGTCAAAAAATAATAGCAAATTATATCGAAGATGAAGATAAAGTAGAAGTATTAAAAAAGTGTATAAATTCAAGAGATCCAAAATGTATGAGGTAGATATGAAAAAAAGACAAGAAGTTTATGATTTGTATTGGTATTTTGCTTGTGAAAGACAAAATATATTTATAAAAAAATTGAATGGTGAACCTGCACCATGGACAAAAGATCTTATATTGCAGGAGTATAAATTTTGTAATAGTTATAGAGTTAATGATAGAGTTAGCCAGTATTTATTAAAAAATGTAATTTATAATGGTAAGAGTTATTCAGATGAAGATATGTTGTTTAGAATACTTTTATTTAAATTATTTAATAAAGAATCTACCTGGGAACTTTTATTAAACAATTTTGAAGATATTAATTTAAAAAATTTCAATTTTAATGAGTATAGTAGTGTATTAGAAAAAGCTATTTCAAATGGAATTAAAATTTATAATGATGCTTATATTAGTTGTGCGAATAAAGCATTTGGTTATGATAGAAAACATGATAACCATTTAGCACTTTTAAATAAAATGTTCAATGAGGACAAAATACAAAATAAAATTGTCAAATGTAAAACCATGGAAGAGGCATTTAATATTATAAAAAGTTATCCACTAATAGGTAATTTTATGGCTTATCAATTAGTAACTGATATTAATTATAGTGAAGTAGTAAATTGGAAAGAAGATGAATTTACAGTTGCGGGACCAGGTTCACTTCGTGGAATAAAAAAATGCTTTATTGATAAAGGTAAAATGAGCAATGAAGATATTATTAAATATATGTATGAACATCAAGACGAAGAATTTAATAGATTAGGATTAGATTTTAAAAGAATTGGGAATAGGCCTTTACAACTTATCGATTGCCAAAATATATTTTGTGAATTAGATAAATATTGTAGACAAGCATTACCAGAGCTAAAGTCAAATAGAACAAAAATAAAAAAACGCTATATACAAAAAGGGGAGAAGATAAATTATATGTATCCACCTAAGTGGGATATTAATTAATGGAGCTCATAAGTAACTTATTATGAAAGCTCTACTTTATATCAAAAATAGGAGAAAGTATAAGTTAAATTTTATACTTTCTCCTATTTTTTAGTTAAGTTCTATACAGAATGTTGGACTTCCAAACAGAATAGACATTGTAAAAGGCAAGATCTATTAAATTATGAAATAAATAAATATAAACAAAAAATATTATATATAAAATTTTACGGATTTCAATGAAAATATATATAGTTTGCAAATTTAATGATATAATTTGTATAAAATTACAAATAATTTATTTTAAGGATGTGATTACATATGTTAGATATAAATTTTAATCAAATCACATTGAAAAAAGAAAATATTATTTAACAAAAAGAGGTAATTAAATGAATTATAGAAAAGCAATATTTAGTGATTTAAATGATATATCTTATTTAGTAACAAACTTGCTTGGTACTTGTAACATTAACAAAAATAGTATTAATGTTAGTAAAATAGATATATTAAATGGTAATAAAAAAGAAATATTAAAGGATATAAATAATTATTATGTTTGTGAAGATGATAATCATATAATTGGTGCTTGTGGAATTAGTAATTTAAAACATAAAAATGATTATGATTTAGATATAAAAGAATATAGAGAAATACTATATCTAGTAGTTGATAATAATTATCAAAAAAAGGGTATAGGAACAAAATTATTACAATTATGTTGTGATGGTATTGATGATGTAATATTATATGAAGCATGGGGAGATAAAGAAGAAGTTAATTCTAAATATCTACTTGAAAAATGTGACTTTAAGTTATTAAAAGATTTAGGGGATAATTATTATAAAGATAATGGTTATTGTATGTTTTGTGTAAATAGAGATAAAAAATGTAATAAATGTAAAGCAGAATTATGGATTAAAAATGAATTTTCTTGAAGTTCAGTATCTACATCATTAAGAGCAATAGATAACTTTTGAAAATTCTTATATTCTTCATTAGTTGAATCTACTTGCTGAATAAATTTGTAAATTTTATCTTTATCATCTTTATTTAAAACATATTTGTCTTTATTAGTAAAAGTAGTTTTTTTATTATTAACTAATTGTATAACTTAATTATAATTGTTTTCTAGTTCTAATGATTTTTTATTAGCAAATTGTAAGCAAACACGTGGAGTTCGACAAACAAAAAATCATCTCAATATGAGATGATATCTATCGTAAATGTTCGAAAAGTTCGAACAGAGATGTCAAGGGAGCGGTTAAACAGCAGGTTGCGAACCATAATGCTCTCTTTCTAAAAATATTATATATGTGTCGTTATTAAATTTCAATAGGCATATGGAAAAAAAGGTCTAAATATTGTATAATTTTTATAGTTTAAAATTAGTAAAAATTCGGAGGATATACATGAAGATAGGAATAGATATAGACAATGTAATATCAAATTTTAATGATACTTTATTAACTGAGTATTTATTACATGACAAAGAATTGAGAAATTCGGGTATTATAAATAAAAACGCTGATTATATTAGAAAAGGGATGTTTGATTGGAATGAGGATGAAGAAATCAATTTTTACAAAAATAATATAGAAAGAATAGCAAAAAAATTAGGCGTTATTGAAGGTGCTAAAGAATACATAGATAAGCTTCATGATGATGGTCATATTATTTGTATTATCACAGGAAGAAATAATGGAGAATATACAGAGCCATATAATATGACAAAAAAGTGGCTTGAAGATAATAATATTTATTATGATAACTTGATTTTAACAGATGCCTATGATAAATGCGCTAAAACTAAGCAATGTTTAAAGCATAATATTGATATTATGATTGATGATTCTGTTCATATATGTAGTGATTGTATTGAAAATGGAATAACAACAATTTTAATGGATACACCTTATAACAGATATTCTAATATACAAAGAGTTAAAAGTTGGAAAGAATTTTATAGATATGTCTCAAATAATAAAAAAAATTAATTTAATATTAGATACCGATACTTATAATGAATGTGATGGTCAATTTGCATTATCATATTTAATAAAATCAAAAGACTTATTTAATATTGAGGCAATAACAGTTGCACCATATTCTCATACAAAAAGAGATGTAACAGTAAGAGATGAACAAGAGTTAAGTTATAATGAAATTTTAAAGATATGTAATTGGTTAAACTTTAATACAGATAATAAGGTGTTTAAAGGTTCAATGGATAAATAAAAATTGGTTTGAAACGGAACAAATAAGTTGTCCAAATATAAGAAAGAATACTTCTTATGAAGTATTGGACTATAGACATAATATTACTTTGGTTACTAAATTAGATAGAAATAAAATATATGATGATTTATTTAAAAAGTTAGGAGAATAAAGATGATATTAACAAGTAAAGAAGCAAGAACATTATTAGAAATAGAAAGAAAAAATACAACAGATGATAGATGGATAGAACACTGTATATCTGTAGGTGATAGTGCTGGAAGAATTGCTAAAGCATTATGTGAAAAAGAAATAAATGTAGATATAGATAAAGCAATTACTCTAGGATATTTACATGATATTGGTAAGTATAATGGTGAGTCACATGGACATGTTATGAGAGGATATGAATATTTAAAAAACAAAGGATATGATGATGAATATGCTAATATATGTTTAACTCATTCATATTTAAATAATGATATAATATGTACTGCAGGAGGAGTTCCAAATCCAAAAGATAATCCGTTTTTAACAAATTTTATAAAAAATCATGAATACACTATAGAAGAAAAATTAATAAATTTATGTGACTTGATGTGTCCACAAGGAAATAAAGTATTTACAATTGATAAAAGGTTGATTGATATAATGATTAGAAGAGGTGCATATTCTAACACTCAGTATCATATTAAAGAAACATATAAATTAAAAGAATATTTTGATAATTTATTAGGATATAATTTGTATGATTTGTTTCCAAAAATAAAAGAAAATTTATAAAAGGGTTTGTTGCTACAATACTTCCAAGAATATCTTGTACGGTTTTCCAGAAAATTCTAATTCAATAAAAATCACATTTCTACTTGCTATAATTGTATATTTTGCTTTATTTATATATGTTAAATTTAGAAATAATGAAAACACTAAAGACAATGCTTAGTTAGCATTGTCTTTAGTGTTATAAAGTATTAGATTTATAAAAAATAAAATAATATACTTGTTACTATAATGGAATCAGGTGAATGTGAAGCTGCTATATTATCATATTTTTAGTAAATTATAATAGCTTTAAATAAGTTTTTCTAAATTGGACTAGACCCATTAACACCAACATTATTAAAAAGATTAATACGTATATAAGTGAATACTTGAGTAATATTAAAGATATACAACATCCAAATATTGCCTTAAATATTTTATATGAAAGTGACAAATATGTAAGTGATGATTGATGTTCTTCTGAATTTGAATTTCTTAATATTGCATCTTGAATAACAGCATTAAATGAGTCTATCAATACTACAATTATTGCATAAGCAAAACCCATAATTGAAAATTTAATTAATAAATTACTTATTAAATAATAACTAAATATTAATAAAATAAATGATATTAATAGTAAAATAGGTAATATATAAATTAATTTCTCTCTAAATTTAATATATACTTTATTAAAAATTATGTTAGATATAATTCTTACTATTCTTGATATAAATATGATTATACCAAAATAATATGTTGTATTTGTAATATCAAAAAAAGTTTTCAAATTATCCTGTATAAATAACTCTGTATTACTAAATCCTAAAGCTATACATGCTCTTATTATTCCAAAAAATAAAATAATATTAAATATTGTATTACTTTTTGGAATAATCTTACTAAAATTGCTTTTTTCTTCAATCTCTTCTGTACTTAATAATTTTACATCATTTATAAATAAAGACATTAAAGAAATTATTATACAGGAGCCAGCACAAAAAAACATAGGAAGGTAATGATTTAAATTAAATAAATAACTTGCTAATAATGCTATTATTGCTGTTAAAACTGAATATAACAAAAATGATTTGTTCTTATATTTAATATATTCATTATCTTTATTTAAAAATTTTAAATTATTACGAAGTATTATATTTATCATATCATTAAAAACAAAAGCAATTGACTCTAATATAAATCCCAACATTATTATATAAAAATTTCCAAAAGTAATACATAATACTGATATTAATAACATAAATGCGCCTATGCGTACAGAATAGGTGTTACCAATTTTCTTCATAATTTTTAGAATAAATGGTTGAGATATTATGCTTATTATTGTTGAAATTGTACCAAGCATTGTTATTTGCGATAGGCTTAAATTTTTAGCTATTGTAAAAAATAATGTACTTATTGGAGTATAAAATAATAATCCATATGAAATTCCCATATACCAAGGAAGTATTTTTAATATTTTTTTTGATTTATTTATTTGATCCATTTGTATACCTCATCTACTTAATTTATATCAATTTATAAGAGCAATAAAAATAGTGTATTTTCAATAATTACTTTGTGTAACTCAACATATTAATTATTCTAATTTATGGAGCGAATAAACAACAGGTTACGAACTAAGTTCTCTTTCTAAAATTATTATATATAAAATATTATTAAAGTTCAATGGGAATATGGAAAATTTTGCTATTTTATAGTATAATCTAGTTAGTGTTAGAAATCTTTAGGAGATATAAATGAATATTATAAACAAATTAGAATTAGAAAATATAAAAATAGGAATTAGATATTATGGTATAGAAGATTTATCTACAGGTATAACAGTTAGAGACTTATTACAAGGTAAAAGTGTTATTTTAAATAATTATATAACTAATAATATTATATCTTTAGATGACTATATAAATTATGTTTTTATGGACTATGTTATGAAATTTCAAGAAGTTATACCACATGTCAAGGACGAGAAAAAAGATAAATTTGAAACATTTATTAAAGATTGTAAATTTATTTATGATAAATACAAACTAAAATACATTCAAGAAAATTATAAAGAAATATATACCTTTAATGATGAAAATGAAGTAACTTGTCTATCGTTCGATTTAAAAGATTATACTTCAGAATTTATAGGAGAACACTTTAATTGTTTAGATGATGTTGTTATAGAATACGTGATTAATGAAGCTACTTATGATGTAATAGATTGTTTTGAAAAATGGCAAAAATATTTTGTTAAAAATCCTGAAAAATTAAATATTTTATTTAATAAAGAAAATATAAGTAAAATATTTTTTATGAGAATTCATGAACTTATAAATATAATTGAGACTTTAAGCAGCAACAACAAATTTGAAAATTTAATAGTAAGTGCTATGGGCACGATTTATAATATACTAGAAAGAAATTACTTTAATCCTAGTGGTGACCAACAAATCTGGCAAAGTTATTTTATGCTAAATGATTGTCTTCCTTTTTATAGAAAAATGAAATCACCTTATGCATATAAAATTGAAAATGAATTGATGAAGCAGGAAACTTTATTTAACAATAACCTCATACAGAATGGTCATACGCAAACTATTGAATTTGATTTAAAACCATTTAAAGACTTTTTTGAAGATAAAACCAAACCTTGGGAAGTTAAAATAATATTTTTAACTCATTCTAAAAATGAAAAAGACAAAATAGTAAGTTTCTTAGAACAAGGCATAAATTGTAATGCTAAATGTCTAAGTGATGAATTAGCTAGAAAAAATCCTGGAACAAATGATTACTTTACAAGTTGGCGTTTAAGAAATTTAAATCTATACTTATTTGAAATAAAATCAAGATTCATGACTATAATGAGTAGTAATGAAAATATTAGTGAATATTTATCTGACGTTTATGGTGAATTAAAATATATATGTGAAAATATTAATACAACAATGGAATTTGAAAGTTTAGATGATGATATGGAAATGTTAGCTCAATTCCTGACAGATTTATTTATAAACTATTATACTAATTCAGATAAATTTAAAATAACTATTAAAAATTTAGTTTATGGATGTTCTATGTTTCTATGTGGACTAATTGAAAAGGTTTTACGAATTATATATAAGAATAGTATGAAAGAAATATCATATATACCTGACTCCAATATAACATTAGGTAACATATTGAACGAAAATAATAATACTACTAAAATAATAATAGATATTTTAGGAAAAGAACAAATAAGATGTCTTAGATATTATTTGCATAAAATAGACTATTATAATGCTGTAGGGCAAAATATAAGAAACAATCTTGCACATATAAATGGAAGAACAATGAAAAATTTAAATCAGGATTTAATATTGGAATTACTCACTTATTATACATCTGTACTTAATAGTTGTGTATTATATTATCAAGGCAATGCTAAAAAAAATTAGGATTATTTCAAAACTATATGTCAATTAGGACGGAGTTTTTTTGCACCCATCCAATTGACAATATAAAATAAAAACTTATGAATGATTAAGTTCGTAAGTTTATTTTAATTGGAGCAATTAAATAATAAGTTGTGAACCAAGTTTTCTTTCTAAAAGAATTATACGAATTTTTGCTAAATTTTAATTAGAATATAGAAAAAATGTCTAAATATAGTAATATTTTATTATAATACAAACGGGGGGAAGCGATGGAAGAATTTATATCTATTTTAATAAGTTTTATATTTATGAGTATTGCTGATAGCATTGATTCTGCCTTTAACAATTTAATAAGTATTGATGCAATAGTGGTAACAGGTAGTTTCTTATTGATTGATTCTATTTTTAAATCTTTTGGCGAAATTGGAACTTATACATATAGAACAACTAGAAAAAACGAATGGAAATATCTATGGTTTAATATTTTATTTGGCTTATTAATGGGGATAATTGTTTTATGCTGTAAAGGTATTATAGTAAATATATTTGACCTAACAAATGTTCAAAAAGATATGTTGTCTTTGCTATTAAATTTTTACATTGCATATGTAATAATAGGAAGATTAGCAAATGCAATTTTTGAAATGATAAGGTTAAAAGGTCAATTAAAGTTATATAGAAAAAGTTTAATAGTTTATTATATTTCTTTAGTTGGATTGGATGCAATTGCTTATTTATTAACAAAAAATCTGCTATTACTATTTATTGCAACAATAATTTCTTGGATTATATCAATAATATATATGTTATACAATTTAAAATTGAAATTTGAGTATCCAGATAAAGAATCATTAAAAAATGTAATTAAGTAGGGGTTTGCATATTCATCTGAAAGAGCATTATCTAGAATATTTTTATTATTGTATGGTGTTTTAGCAAGTCATATGGGAACTGAAAATTATTCAATACATACAATTTGTTATTCAGTATGTTTGTCATTAGAAATTATTACCAATGCATATCAAGCTACATTAATGATTAAAGTCCCAAATGGTAGAAATTATGAGGAACAATATAACAATTGTATGAATATGAAAAATAAATGTTTTCCTTTAATTATCTTATTAAATTTTATTTTTGCATTTGTATATTTATTTATATCTCATGGAAGTTTACCTTTATATAAATGTTTTACTTATATTATATTTTATTCAACTGCTGTATTTGGACTTTATCAATATGAAACATACAAAACATTATGTATTTCACAAGGAAAATCCTTAATTCTATTAATTGGCTCTATAATAGGTGTAATGATAAGATTTTTAATATGTTTATTATTTATAAACAGTAAAATCTCTTTATTTATATTTGGAATGGTAAATTTATTAGATTTTTATTGTAGAAGTTTAGTGTATAGAATTATACTTTTTATATTAAATAAAAATAGTAAACTAGATTATACATAAAAAGGGGATTGGGAACTTCCCCATATACGAATTTGTACGGGAGTACAAATTCAGTGCTGGCTAGACATAAATTTTATTCCCATACTCAAAAAAATAAAAGGGAGGATTAAATTATTTTGATAATTTTTTCCTCTTTTTTTGCATTATTTATATAAAATAAAAACTCACGAACAATTAAGTCCTCAATTTTTTTCATATGGAGCGAGTAAACAACAAGTTACAAACTAAGTTCTCTTTCTGCATATAATTATATATAATATAAAATTCCAGTGAATTTCAATCGGATTATATGAATTTTCAAGAATTTATAGTATAATTTTGTTATAAAAATTTAACATTAGGAGGTAAGTTATGGGTAATGAATTTATTAAACAAAGAACTGTAAATATGAATGAAAAATATATTATAGAACAGTATAATCACACAAAAAATGATTTTAATGACGTATGGAAAATTGAATCACAATATTTTAATCCTAAAATGATTTCACCAGTTAGTCAGGTAATTAATTGGGACAGGAAGAATAAGGACATACATATATTTGTTAAAGATAAAAATACTTGTAGTGTGGTAGGAGAAATAACACTTCTTCCGCTTAACAAAAAACAATATGAAAATTTTATTACAAGTAAACTTGAAGATACAGATATAGATGAAGTTAATCTGATTAATTATGAAGATGAAATGGAGTGTTATCTATTATTTTCCGCAATAGCGATAGATTTAAAATATAGAAATGATAGAAGAGTTTTAAGTAATCTTTTAAAGGGACTTATCGCTAAAATAAATTCATTGCAAGAAAGGGGAATAGTATTTAAAAATATGTGTGCAGAAGCTATAACTTCTGATGGAAGTAAGTTTATTAAAGGATTTTTAGATTTAAAAGAAGTAACAAAAACAAACGAAGGATATACAATTTATAGTTTTAATGATAAAAATGATATGGATAAGTGGCTTAAGATTTTTCCTTCATATATAAAAGAATATGATTTGAAAACAGAGAAGATAAATATGAAATTAACAAGTAAAGAGGCTTAGATTTGTAAAATGAAAATATTGTTAAAACTTCAAGTGATAAATGATATCAACTGTTTAGCAAATGATAGAGATTATACTGATTCAAGTAGTCAAAACTACGAGTTTATAAAAGAATATATAAAAAACTTATGAAAAAATAATTAATTTATGTGATTTGATATGTACTGATAAAATATATACAGTAGATAAAAGATTAAGCTACCAAGTACATAAAAATACGCATTATCATATAAAAGAGGTATATAAATTAAAAGAGTACTTTGATAATTTACTAAGATATAATTTGTATGATTTGTTTCTAGCAAACTTTCAAGTTCGTAAGTTGATTTCAAATGGAGCCTTAACTATACACGTATGCGAAATTAAGACTATAAGATTTGATTAAATCTCTCTGATAAATAAATTATATCATTTTATTAGATATTTTCAAGGGAGTATATGAATTTTTTATAATTTGTTGTATAATTTAAATAATTAGAAATTTAATAATAAATTATTGTAAAAACATAAGGAGTTAAGATATGAAAAAAATTGTATTCACACATTCTATAAATAGTATAGTAAGTAAATTTACATCTCTATTTTTGGCTATATATTTTTTAAAAATTACAGACGGTAATTTTATTAGTGTAGTTCTATATTATACATTAAAGTATTCATTAAACGGAATTTTTTCTTTTTTATCTTTAAAATTGCTAAATAAAAACAATGTATTAAATGTTTATCGTATAGGTTTATTTTCGAATGGACTATGCTTATTAGTTCTATTATTTTTAGGTAACAATATTAAAAATTATATATATCTTTTTGCAGTTTTAGATTGTGCTACAAGTCTATTATACTGGTCGACATATAAAATGATTTTATATAATTTTAAAAATGACAATCAATTTAAGGAAATATTCTCTTATAACAGTATTGTAACAAGTGTAATATCAATTATCTCAACAGTTGGAATGGGTTATGTAATAGTAAATACATCATATTCTATTTTATTAATTATAATCGTTTTGTTAGTATTTATTGCAGTTATTTCTACTTTCTATTTGGATAAATATACATTTGATATTAATCCTATAAAATTATCAAACATTAAATATGCGTTTAAAGATAAACAAGCAAAAGAAATATATAAAATTGTTTTCTTTGAAGGTATGGGTTTTAGAGGTGGATTAGATACCACTATTACATTTATTATTTTTTTAACTTTGGGTTCAGAATCTAGTTTAGGAAATTTAAATGCTGTTTTTGCATTTCTAGGCTTAATTACTTCTTTGTTAGTTAAAAAATATTTAAAAGAAAAAGGAAATAAAAATGCTTTTTTAATATCAGCATTAGCGATTTTAGTTGTAACAATACCAATTATTTTTAATAATTCATTTATAGTTTTTATAATTTATAATATTGTTTTTAATATTGCATATAAAATTACTCAAATTTTAGTAGATACTGCAGTATTTAACATAAGTTCAAACAAAACCTTAACTAAATATCAATTGGAATACACTTATTTAAGTGAAGTTATCCATGGGTTAGGAAAAGCATTCAGCGAACTAATTCTATTAATACCAGTCGTATATGCATTTAATCTAAATAATTTAAGAATAGTTGCTGCAATTCTATCGTTTAGTATATTACTACAAATGTTAGTATATAATAAATATTGTAAGAAAGATTTTAATTAACTGTGATCTAATAAAGACAATGCTAGTTTGCATTGTCTTTATCATTTTCAATTGGTATATATTTTTTAAGTGTGCTATTTTGTAATTTTAAATATTCAATTTTAGTTCCAATTGCTCGTTCATCTTCAAAATATCCAAGATAGTGAAATTTATTTTTTACTTTGATTAAACATTCAATATTTTCTTCTAGTGCTTTAGCAATGTTCTCTATAATATATTCTTCTTTTTTAGGTTTAGATTCTTCCTTAACTTCTGGAATTTTAATCTTGTATTCTATAATTAAATTTCTAATATATTCAGATTGAGATAAGTTTAATTTTCAAGAATCTCTTTTTAAAATGAATTTCTCATCATCATTTAAAAATACATTAACTTTATTATTTCTTATTCTCATAATTTAAAATCTCCTTTCTAAAGTGTAAGGGTATGGGAATTCCCATATATGAATTTGTACGGGAGTATAAATTCAGTGCTTGCCAGACACAATATGTGAGTATGTACTCACGCATTTTCTGTATAAATTAATTCTTTTAATACGATTTCTTCTGCTGTATTCTTATAATTATTCATTAATTTTACCCATTCAAGTTGGTTAATTTCTTTATTTTTTTCAGATAGTTTTTCATCTGAATTTTTATAATTTTCCATCAAACTATCTAGTAAATTTTCGGCATCTTTACTTACTGAAATAAGATGATTTGTAAGTTTATCTTTCATTAAAAGTGTAGTGTAAAGTGCCTTTTTATGCGCTTTTAAATAATCAAGTCTTAACATTCCAAATTTATTAATTGTTCCTTTTTTATTATCATTTAAAGTTAAATTTGGTAATTCATAATCACCAGTTTTTGTATATTTTAATTCCATTTTAATCATTTCCTTTCTTATTTGGTTTGTTAGGATTGTAAGTAACAATTCCGTATTTCGTTTCAATATCTTCTTTGTTTATGATTGATTTTGGTTTTATTTCATTAGGTGAAATAGGTACTATTCTTATAATTTTTTCATCTTTTTTAGGTGTAAATTCTCCAATAATATCACCAGTTTCTTTATCAACTTTTTCATAAAGTTGATACATTTTTGTTTCATAAAATTCATTTAATCTATCTAAATATTCCTGTACTTGTTCATTCGAAATATTAGGACTACCAATTACAAATTCTTCTTTTTCGTTTATTTCAACTGGCACTAATACATCTAATATACCTTTATCTAAAAACTTCATTAAGTTATTTATATAACTCTTTCTGAAATTAATTTTTTCTATATGAAGTTCATTATTTTTATCTTTTATTAGAATAACCGATTCAATAAATTTAGATATAAATTCTTGCTTTTCATCTTTTGTTTTACTTTCCCAATTTGTTTTAACAACATCATTTAAGGTGTCTAATCTTATCATAGTCTCGCGCTCTATATCTCTATCTGCCATTAATTGTTGTGGTGTAAAAGTTATATTATCTAAGTTTAAAAGTTCTGATTTCTTTTGTTCTAAAATTTCTAATTTTTCTTCAATTAGTTTATAATCTTCTGAAAAATCTTCCATTTCAACAATACCGCTCATATATGCTTTTTTAATGCGTTCTTTTTGTTTTTCTAACCCTCTAATATCTTTATCTATATCATCAGTTTTTGTTGGTTTATGGTCTGCTAGAATAGGTAAAAAATACTTTTTAACTGCCATATCATACTCAACTAAATCATAAATAAATTGCATTAAACATTCTTCAATTTTATCTTCACGATAATTTAAATGACACTTTTCGCAATTGTAATACATATACTTTTTCTTCTTGCCACCTGAACCTTTACATTTCATTATTCTTCCACAAGTAGGGCATTTAATCTTTTGAAAGAATAGATAAACTCTATCTCTTGTATAAGTTCTTTGATTAACTTCTTTTTGTCTTTGACATTCTTCCCACATTGCACGTGATATTATAGGTTCAACAACATTCATATAAATAACAGTATCACGACCAATTTTTTTAGCTATTCTTTTGTATTGTTCATAGTCGCCCATGTAGATTCTATTATTTATAATCTTTTCTATATCAGTATCATGCCAAGATTTGTTTAACACTTTTTCTTTATTAAAAATATTAGATATTTGTTGATAACTATTTCCCTCTAAATAAAGATTAAATATTCTTTCAATAATATGTCTAGTTGTTTCATCTATGATAGTTTTTTTACTACCATCTTTTTTATATCCAAGTGGAACAACACCAGGTAAATGGCCTGATTTTATAGCACCATTAAGTCCAAACTTTGTTCTTTCTGATACGATTTCTATTTCTAGTTGTGAAAGAACCGTTAACATTCTTACAAAGAATCTTCCATTAGCAGTACTAGTGTTAACATCATCTCTATCACATACAAGATAACAATTATATTTTTCTAGGATATTAATTAGTTCTTCCAAATCACGAACGGAACGAGTGACTCTATCTAACTTATAAGCAACTATATAATTTATTTTACCTGTTTTAACATCATTAAGCATTTCTTGGAATTTTGGTCTATGTTCCATATCTTTTGCACTTATTCCAGCATCTTCATAAACCTTAAAAACATTATATCCTTTAAATTCACATAAACTAAGTAGTTTTTCTTTTTGCTCTGGCAAACTAAATCCAGCACGAGCTTGATCGTCGGTACTAACCCTAATGTAAATACCAGCATTCTTTATTTCTTCTTCACACATTTTAATCCTCCTTAACAAAAAAAGGTGAAGCAATATTTAGGCTATAAATACTACTTCACCCAATAGGTTTAATATTTTCTATAACCATTATAGCACAGATTTTGTCATTATTTTAGTTTTTTAATGAAATCTTTTAAATCAGATAGTTTAATTTTGGTATTTAAATCTCTGTAGTAAGCAAATTCGTGTCCGTTAAATAAAAGATATGTCTTATTATTAATAATTGCTCTATGAGGCTCTAAATAGCCTATATTGGTAGGTTCTAGTTTTAATAAACTGCCATTAATAAAAATTGGTTTAGTATTATTAAGCCTACAAGCCCATTCAACTTTGCTTTTAAGTTCATGACTTATTTTAATTTCTTGTTTGATTATTTTTATCATAATATCATCAACACCTTTCTTAAACGAC
>OKRY01000886.1_pt1 | contig 24809 bp, 17 predicted proteins | sample 1601121 | NCBI WGS metagenome assembly OKRY01 (sample SAMEA3541546, study PRJEB24748) | human gut metagenome | biome: human gut; feature: human-associated habitat; material: faeces | place: China | collected 2012
ACAGCAGCAGCTCTTGCTTATGGTTTGGATAATGAAGGCGAGCAGAAGATTATGGTATATGACCTTGGTGGTGGTACATTTGATGTTTCCATCATTGAGATTGGTGATGGTGTCATCGAAGTACTTTCTACTTCCGGTGATAACAAACTTGGTGGTGACGACTTTGATAATAAAGTATGTGACTACATGGTTTCTGAATTTAAGAAGGCAGAGGGTGTTGACCTTTCTACTGATAAGATGGCAATGCAGCGTTTGAAAGAAGCAGCAGAGAAAGCAAAGAAAGAGTTGTCTTCTGCAACTACAACAAACATTAACCTGCCATTTATCACAGCTACAGCTGAGGGACCAAAGCACTTTGATATGAACTTAACACGTGCAAAATTCGATGAATTGACCGCTGACCTTGTAGAGAGAACAGCAACACCGGTTCAGAACGCATTGAAAGATGCCGGTATTACCGCTTCTGAATTAGGAAAAGTATTGTTAGTTGGTGGTTCAACACGTATCCCTGCTGTACAGGATAAAGTAAAACAGTTGACCGGACATGAGCCGAACAAATCCTTGAACCCGGATGAGTGTGTAGCACTTGGTGCTTCGATTCAGGGTGGTAAACTGGCTGGAGATTCCGGTGCCGGCGACATCCTTCTTCTGGATGTAACTCCATTGTCACTTGCTATCGAGACAATGGGTGGTGTGGCTACCAAACTTATCGAGAGAAATACAACAATTCCTACTAAGAAGAGTCAGATTTTCTCTACCGCAGCAGATAACCAGACCGCTGTAGACATTAACGTAGTACAGGGCGAGAGACAGTTCGCTAGAGATAATAAATCTCTTGGACAGTTCCGCTTGGATGGTATTCCTCCGGCAATGCGTGGAGTACCACAGATTGAGGTTACATTTGATATCGATGCCAATGGTATTGTAAATGTATCCGCTAAGGACTTGGGAACAGGAAAAGAACAGCACATCACAATTACTGCTGGTTCTAACATGAATGATGAAGAAATCGAAAAAGCAGTTAAAGAAGCTGCTGAATTCGAAGCACAGGATAAGAAGAGAAAAGAAGGCATTGATGCCCGCAACGAAGCTGACAGTATGGTATTCCAGACTGAGAAAGCATTGCAGGACGTTGGCGATGGCGTAGATGCAGCAGAGAAAGAAAAAGTACAGGCTGAGATTGATAAAGTAAAAGCAATCTTGGAGCGTACAACACCGGAGAACATGAGCGATGCCGATGTTGATGAGTTGAAAGCTGCAAAAGAATCTTTGATGACAAATGCACAGCAGGTATTCGCAAAAGTATACGAGCAGGCACAGCAGGCTGCCGGTGGTGCACAGGGAGCAGGCCCTGACATGAGTGGCGCAGGTGCCGGACCAAACCCTGGAGCCGGTGCAGCTCAGGACAATAGCGGCGATGACGTAGTAGATGGGGACTTCCGCGAACTCTAATGAGCCGTGCGACAAGGAAACAAATGATTTTCTTGTGCTTGCACAAGAGAAAAACATTTGTTTCCTTGTCATAGGGCGAATGCCCGCGATGATGAGCAGCGAAGCTGCGAAGAATCACGGCTCATTAGAGAACTGGGAGCTGAGAAGGGCGAATGCCCGCGATGATGAGAATCACGCGGGTTATTTGCACGTAAAAGGATAGAAAGAGAGTGGAGGAGACATGGCAGACAAGAGAGATTATTACGAAGTCCTTGGCGTAGACAAGAATGCCGATGAGGCAGCGCTGAAAAAGGCCTATCGTGTATTAGCCAAAAAGTACCACCCCGATACGAATCCGGGTGATAAAGAAGCAGAAGCAAAATTCAAGGAAGCTTCTGAGGCTTATGCCGTATTAAGTGACCCGGAAAAGAGACGCCAGTATGATCAGTTTGGTCATGCCGCTTTTGATGGTGGTGCCGGTGGCGGCGGTGGATTCACCAATATGAATATGGATGATATCTTTGGCAGTTTCGGAGATATTTTCGGAGATTTATTCGGTGGAGGATTTGGCGGCGGCAGAAGCCGGCGTGCAGATCCGAATGCCCCACAGCGCGGAGCAAATCTGCGGACACAGGTAAAAATTACATTTGAAGAAGCTTGCTTTGGTACGGAAAAGGAAATTGAAATTCCATCCAAAGTTGAATGCAAGACTTGTGGGGGAAGCGGAGCCAAAGCAGGAACTAGCCCGGTCAAATGTGAGCGATGCGGCGGACGAGGACAGATTGTTCAGACACAGCAGTCACTTTTCGGAATGGTGCAGAATGTTACTACATGTCCGGCTTGTGGCGGTAAAGGTACAATTATTAAGGAAAAATGTCCGGCTTGTCACGGACAGGGTTATACAAGCAAAAAAGAGAAATTGCAGGTCAGCATTCCGGCAGGAATCGACCACGGACAGAGCGTTCGTCTGCGTGGCAAAGGAGAACCGGGCAAAAATGGCGGTGCCCGCGGTGATTTGCTTGTAGAAGTATATGTAGAACGCCACAAAGATTTCCAGCGTATGGATTATGATATTTACTCAACCGTACGGATTTCTTATCCAAGAGCTGTTCTTGGCGGAGATGTGGTTATCCCGACAATTGATGGCGATGTCGCATACAATGTAAAGGCAGGAACGCAGACCGGTACAAGAGTTCGTTTGCGTGGTAAGGGAGTTCCGTCCCTTCGTAACCGCAAAATGCGAGGAAACCATTATGTGGATTTGGTTGTGGATGTGCCGACAAAGCTTACCAAAGAGCAGAAAAAACTGTTAGAGCAGTTGGATAAGTCGTTTGAGGACGAGGAAAATAAGAAAAATAAAAAGCACAAAAAATAATCGTATAGGAAAGAAGCCTTCTGTTTATACTAATCGAAAACAGGAGGCTTTTTTTATGATACAGACATTTCGAATTAATACGATACGAGGAAGAGAGATTTTAGATTCCAGAGGAAATCCAACGATTGAGGTAGAGGTAAAATTGTGCGGGGGGGCAGCGGGCAGAGCATCCGTTCCCTCCGGGGCGTCTACGGGGGCGTTTGAAGCAGTGGAACTGCGAGACAGTGAATTGCCGCGTTACCGTGGAAATGGCGTAAAGCGTGCGGTAGAAAATGTCAATGACATTCTTGCCGATAAACTGGAAGGAAAAAATGCATTAAATCAGGTGGAAATTGATACGCTGATGATACGTGAAGATGGAACCGCAAACAAAGCAAAATTGGGTGCTAATGCCATTTTAGGAACATCGCTTGCTGTGGCAAAGGCGGCAGCAAAACAGCTCGGTGTTCCGTTGTATCAGTATCTGGGCGGACCAAACGCGCGTGTTATGCCGATTCCGATGATGAATATTATGAATGGCGGAAAACATGCGGACAGTAGTTTAACGATTCAGGAGTTTATGATTATGCCGATAGGAGCATCTTCCTTTCATCAGTGTTTGGAGTGGTGCGCGAATGTATACGCTACCTTGAAGAAACTGTTGGCAGAAAAGGGATTTGCCACCTCCATTGGTGATGAGGGTGGATTCGCACCGCATCTTGCTCATGAGGACGAGGCGCTTTCTTTTATTACAGGGGCTATTGAAAAAGCAGGATACCGTCCGGGCGAGGATTTTTCGATTGCTATGGATGGTGCCAGCACAGAAATGTATGAGGAGGCTGTAAAGGCAGGAAGACCGGGCGAATATTTATTCTGGAAATCCGGTGAGTACAAAAGTACAGATGAAATGATTGATTTTTGGTGTGATTTGTGCCGCAGGTACCCAATTGTTTCGATTGAAGACGGACTGGCAGAAGAAGATTGGTCGGGCTGGCAGAAACTCATGGATAAATTAGGAGATAAAGTGCAGCTTGTTGGTGATGATTTGTTTGTTACAAATACTAAACGTATCGAAAAGGGAATTAAACTTCAGGCGGCAAATGCGGTCTTAATCAAGCCAAATCAGATTGGAACCGTGACAGAAACTCTCGAGGCGATTCGAATGACACAGACGACCGGATGGAATGCCATTGTCAGTCATCGTTCGGGTGAAACGGAAGACACTACGATTGCAGACATTGCAGTCGGCATGAATGCCGGGCAGATTAAAACCGGCGCACCGGCGCGCACAGACCGGGTGGCTAAGTATAACCAGCTTCTTAGAATTGAAGAAGAACTTGGCGAGTGCGCTGTGTATGGTGGGTAAAGAAGGAACCGAAAAAAGTAAAATAAAAATGGCTGTGTCAACAAGTTTTGACACAGCCATAAATTTATTTGCATGGGAAAGCCCGTTTCATTAAATTATACAATCCGTGCAGATAAACGACATTTTGGTGGCCGCCACCTCCGCGGTTTACAGCATCTCCGCCCATGGTTTCATAATAAATGTGCGGAACATTATTTTTTTCCAAGGCCTTATGGTAAAGGATTGGATTGTTACCTACCATTGTGTCATTTTTCCCTTTTACAATCATAACTAACGTGTTTTCTTTATAAGCATCCGGCAGTGTGAAAGTATCTTCGGTAAAAATCCCTTTTTCTGCACTATATGGGAGAACGCCCGGAGCGGGACAAAAGGCACCGATATAACCAAATTTATCCGGATGTTTAAATCCTGCATTCAAAGCTTCTCTGCCACCCATTGAGAATCCCCAGACGGCTGTATTGAGACGTCCGGTTTTGACGCTGTAATGTTTGTTAATAGCAGGCATTAAGCAGTTTACGATATCATTGACACAGTTATCATAGGCGTCATAGGTTTCTTGGCTGTAACCGTTTCCCTGACCGGATTCATTTGCACAAATATTAGGAAATACCATAATGACTTCATCCATTACATCATTGGCATAGCCGTTCCAAACAACATCTGTGGCACCATCTTGAGCAAGATTATAGATGCCCCAGCCATAACCGTGTAAACCGTAGACAACCGGATATTTTTTCTTTGGATTGTATCCATCCGGAAGTCCAACTAAGGCTTTTCTTGTCACTGTTTTTCCTTCTGCTACAGCAGTGGACTCGTATTCGAATTCCTCCGTTGTTCCTTTTACTCCATCTTTTCTTAATGCACCTGCCGGAACGGTTACATTTGGTTTGAAAATATTTTTCATAAAATTGTAGAAACCATGCTGGTAAACTGCTTTTTCATGGTTGCCACTGCCGCTGCCGCTTGGATCACCACCCATCGTTTCGTAGTAAACATGAGGTGTGTTTGTTTTTTGCAGAGCCTGATGATACAAAAGTGGGTGCTGTTTTACAACATCATCTTTAAATCCTTTTGTTATCTGTACATAAGTGTCATTTAAATATTCGCTTGGCAGCGTAAATGTGGAATCCGTATAAAATCCGGGTTCAGTAACTCCATTCATCGTGTAAGGCAAAAGACCCGGAGCCGGACAAAAAGCACCAATGTAACCAAATAAATCCGGTCGCTCAAATCCAATTTGCAAACTTACACGTCCACCCATAGAAAAACCGCAGACAGCAGTATTTTCACGACCTGTCAGTGTAGAATATTTTTTGTTGATAGCAGGCATAAGGCATTTTGTTAAGTCATTGATAAAGTTGTCATAGGCTTTGTAATGCTCCAAACTAAAGCCGGTTCCTTTTCCTTCTTTGTTTGCACAAACATTAGCAAAAACAACAATGGAATCTTTCATATCATCATTTGCCATAGCGTTCCAGGCAACATATTGTGTATTGTCTCCGGTAAGAGAATATTCGTTACCGAAAATACCGTGCTGCATATAGATGACAGGGTATTTTTTTGATTCCGTGTATCCTTTTGGCAGTGCAACGCGTGCATGACGTTTTACTGTTTCGCCCTCTGACACTTCTGTAGAATCGTAGTAGAATTCTTCCAGAGTGCCACTGTTAGCCTCGTTTTTTTTCATGAATCCGGATGGCAGATCAGAATAATCCGGATTTTCTGTTGGACGTGGGGTGGCAGTAGGCTTCGGAGAGCCGGTTGGAGTAGGGGGCAGTGTTGGTGTGGCTGATGCTGTTGGTGCAGTCGTTGGTTTTTCACCGGTATTTCCGGAATTTGTGGCTGCCGGCTGCGCACTTGCGATCGACTTTCTATTTGATACTTTGCTCTTTATTATAATTGTAACGACCCCAATCTTCTTAGTTTTTTTCTTAAGTTTTTCCTTTACGGTAATTTTTGTTTTTCCGGCTTTTTTTGCGGTAACAACTCCTTTTTTGTTTACCGAAACTTTTTTGTTAGAAGCCTTAAATGTGTACTTCGCTTTTTTCTTTTTTCCCTTTATTGTAATCTTTTTCTTTTGTCCTACGGTTAATGTGATTTTTGTTTTTGCTAACTTTGCCTTTGCAAAAACATCTGCCGAGAACAACGGGTTCAGGGCAGATGCTAAAAGTGCAAAGGACAAACTGAAGCAGAGAAATGTTTTTTTCATGTTTCAGAATCCCCTTTCTTTTTTTACTTGAAAATACGTTTTAAGAAATTATACAAACCATGATGATAAACGGTTGCCCAGTGGCCACCGTTTCCTTTGCCTGCAGGGTCGCCGCCCATTGTTTCATAGTAGGAACATGGGATGCCGGCAGCCTTTAGTGCATTGTAATAATTGGTTGGATTACTGCCAACAACTGTGTCGGTAGCACCTTTTGTAATCTGAATGTAAGTACTGTTTATGTACTCATCGGCAAGTTTTAAATCTGCCTTTGTAAGCATGTCACCGCCATCTAAAGCACCCGGTGCCGGGTTAAATAATCCGATACCGCTAAATAAATCAGGACGTCTTATACCAATGTTCAATGTCTCGCGTCCGCCCATAGAAAATCCACAAACCGCCGTGTTTTCTCGTCCGGTCAGTGTGGAATATTCTTTATTAATGGCAGGCATTAATACTTTTGTTAAGTCATTAATGATGTAGTCATAATAAGAGGCTGTTTTTGCATCTGTGTTAAAATTGCTTTTTCCTTCTTCGTTACAGCATACACATGGGTAAACGACGATACATTCTTTGACATCACCATTGGCAATGGCATTCCATACCACATACTGTGTACCTGCACCATCGTTAAGAATTCCGTTTCCGACCATGGATTCCGGCGTGTCGCTTAATCCGTGGAGCATATAAACAACCGGATATTTTTTTGCCTTTGAATAGTCTTTTGGAAGAACAACCATAGCATAGCGGTCAATTGGTGTCTTTTTTGTAGATTCATCGTCACTGATGTATTCTGTTGATTCATATTCAAAGCGTTCTACTTCTCCTTTGTTAGCCTGATTTTTTGCGGTATAACCTTTTGGAATATTCGAAAATTCAGGGTTCTCAGGAAATGGAGTAGGAGTGACTTTTGGAGTCGGTGTTGCAGTAGCGGTAGCGGTCGGTTCGGCAGTAGGTTCATTGCTCGGAGACGCCGCCGGGGTAGCTGTAACGACAGGTGTTGGCGTATTAAGTGCCGGAACTGTCGTGTTTTGTGCTATTTTCTTTTTGATAGTAACCGTAATGGTTCCCACCTTTCTTGTTTTTTTCTTCAACTTCTCTTTTACTGCAATTTTAACTTTGCCGGCTTTTTTTGCGGTGATAACGCCGGATTTACTTACGGAAGCTTTTTTGTTGGAAGCTTTGAAAGAATATTTTGCTTTTTTCTTTTTTGATTTTATCGCAATCTTTTTCTTTTGTCCAACGGTTAATGTAAGTTTCTTTTTGACCAGTTTTGCTTTTGCAGCCGCTGTTGCCGGAGTAAAGGCACTAAATGTCGATACGGCAAGCGCAAAGCATAAACCGATACTGATGGTTTGTTTTTTTAATATGTTCATGGTAACCCTCCTCATATAATCTTATGGTTATACTTTAGCATAGTGTGATTAGTATGAACATGATTTATCATGTCCAAAATATGAATTATTCACGCTTTTTGTAGAGGATGATTTGACTACTGTTCACTATTATGCAACAAATACGGAATTAACTCCGATTGATAAATGGATTGTAAAGATTCAATTGGAAGATTTATAAAAACTTTGAGCGTAGAACGCCCCTCCTATTGGTGGTGTCGTTTTACGCTCTTTTTATATGCCGAGATTTGGCTTGCTTGGCACGATTTAAGGTTCTTTTTGAGGGGCGTAAGTCGTCTGACAATTGTAAGTAAATATATTGACTTTGCACTTTGATTGTGCTAGTATATATACAAACAAGGGTGGGGCGCAGCAGATGTTCTCCTTGTAGTGATAGAAATAAAAGAATTTAGGTAATTAAGGAGGATACTGTTTGGGAGCAAAAGATTTAGCAGAGAAAAATTTACTACAATACAAAGATGTATTTTCAGACATTGTAAATGTAAACTTATTTGGTGGCAGATGTTATGTGTCAGCAGAGGAGTTGTCGAGAGAACCCGGCGAGTTGATTACGAAAGCCGTATCGGATGATAAACTTCGGCAGTTACAGATGGATGTGCCGATGAAGTGTAAGAAGAACAATAGAAGTTTTTTCTTATGTCTGGAAAATCAGAGTGACAGAAACAACGTTATGCCGGTGCGCGATATGGGATACCAGCACGCCAAATATATGGAGCAGATAAAGGAAGTGAAGGAAAGCAATCGAAAAACCGGCAATTATCCAAACCCGATGACAAAAGAACTTAACGATTCACAGAAATTAAGTCCGGTCATCACTCTGGTTTTGAATTACAGTCAGAATGAATGGGGAAAGCCAAGATGTCTGAATGATATGCTGGAGTTTCCGGAAGATATTGGTGAAGAACTTACAAAATGGATTCCTGAGCATCCCATTTGTATTATTAACCTTGCCAGTCAGCCGGAAACGACAATTCGCCAGTATCAATCGGATTTTAAATACATAGTCCGTTACCTGTGCTGTGGAAACGACAGAAAAAAACTGGATGAATATTTCCAAACAACGGAGTTTCAGTTAGACCACCCGGAAGCTTTTTTGGACTGGTTGTCTGCGGTGACAAATGACAGGAGATATCGGAAAGCAAAAGAATTAATTGAGACAACAGAAGGAAAAGGAGGAAAAATCGATATGTGTGTATTGTTAGATATGTATGAAGAACGTGGAGAAGCGCGAGGAATAGAGAAAGGGATTGCTCAAGGAGAGGCGCGTGGAATAGCAAAGGGGATTTCACAAGGGATTTTACAAGGAATTTCACAGGGAATCGAGGAAATTAACGCATTATACCAATGCTTGTTGGCGGATAACCGAATGGAAGATATACAAAAAGCAATCATGGATACAGACTACCAAAAAGAATTGTTACAGGAGTATGGGATTGGAGAGTAAGAGGAGGAAACAGCCATAGAACAAAAACCTTCTTCATTTTTCCTTGCCAAATTTTTTGTTCCGTCATATAATGGAAAAAAGAAAGGTCGGAGGATAGAGAATGACACCACAAGAGATTTTTGCAAAGAGTTTGGTTACTTACGATAAAACCAGTCGCTCGAATGATTCTTTTTATTATCATTTGCCATATCACAAGGATTATGATTTGTGCAACTGGAATCCGATGCGTATGTATAGTGGTAATGTAATTAAATATTATCAATATCATTTGTCCAAACCGGTAATCCTTTTTACGGATACTGATGAATGAGATAGTTTATGGCATCCTGTCTTCCTGAGGGGGTGCCATTTTGTTGCATAGAAAAAGGTGAAAGGGTAATATTGTATTTATGAACGCACAGAAGTTATTTTCAAAAAAATGGATTGTGTTTGCAACGGCGGTGTTGTGTACCTTGCTCTGGGGAAGTGCATTTCCCGGTATAAAAACCGGATACCGTATGTTTCGGATTGCTAGTCAGGACACCGCAGACCAGCTTATGTTTGCCGGTGCGAGATTTTTGATTGCAGGTATTTTGACTCTTTTGATTTCTTTTTTTGTGGAGAAAAAGGAGCATAAAAAGGAACGGAGAAAGCAGTGGCCGAAAGGACAGATTGTACTTGTAGCATTTGTCCAGACTGCTTTGCAGTACGTTTTTTATTATATTGGTATGGCGCACGTGACAGGAGTAAAAGGTGCAATTTTGAATGGGAGTACAGCGTTTTTTTGTGTGGTGACGGCATGCATTTTTTATCATGAATCAATTAATGGAAGAAAAATTGCGGGGTGTCTTTTGGGCCTTCTTGGCGTGTTTGTGGTAAATCTCGGAAAAGGGAGTATTGGCGGTTCGTTTTCCTTTTTAGGAGAAGGTTTTATGCTTTGTTCTGCTGTGTCATCGGCACTTGGCTCGCTGTGTAACAAAGAGGCGGCAAAGAAAATGGGACCGGTTACTCTTTGTGGGTGGCAGCTTATTCTGGGTGCGGTTTTGTTGATTGGTGTGGGTTTTTTATTTGGAGGGAGAATTTCGATTTTGGAAGTACCTGCCACCGGCTGGCTGCTGCTTTTGTATTTAGCATTCTTGTCGGCAGCAGCCTTTTCCCTATGGACTGTTTTGTTAAAATATAATCCGATGGGTAGAGTGACAGTTTTTAATTTCTTAATTCCGGTATTTGGAAGCCTCTTATCAGTTATTTTTCTGAAAGACAGCCTATGGAATGTAAATACGCTTTTTGCACTTTTGCTTGTATGTGCAGGAATTTATTTAGTCAACCGTGAACCAAAAAATATTTCTAAATAAGAATATCGCCGCCACATGCATCCAGTGTAATTTCAATTGAACCATTCTGCACCATATAATCTTTGCCGGATAGTGCACCTTTAAACTGTGTTTTTGGTCCCTGATACGGAATATGGAGAGTTGTCGACTGCTCATCGTTATTGACGGCTGTAATCACGTCTTCATTTTCATAACAGCGTGCAAAAGCATATTGGCGGTTCGTAAGAAGAAGTTCTTTGTATTCACCATAACACAATGCTTTTTGCGCTTGATGGATAGAACCGAGTTTGGCAATCAGCGCAGTCAGCGGATTGTCAGTCATTGCATCGGCATAGTCACTAAGTTCTAAGTGTGGTCGGAGTGAAGCATCGGAACCTTGTTCTTTTTTTCCTTCGATACCGAATTCGGAGCCGTAGTAAATAGACGGAATCCCCGGAAGTGTGTACATCAAAGTGTAGATTACGCCGAGATGGTCTTTGTTTATTATCTTACTTGCAATTCGCTCAACATCATGGTTGTCGGCGAAACTGTACAATTCCAAGTTCCGGTAATGGCATCCACCCATGTCATAAAGACGCTTTACTGTGTGTGCAATTTCAAAAAAGTTATGCTCGTTGCAGCCGGACCAAAGAGCTTTATTCAGGTTATAATTGGTTACAGAATGCAAAGTTTCCGAATTAACCCAGCGTGTATATTCGCCATGAATGACTTCGCCCATCAGCCAGAAATCCGGTTTTACTTCATTGGCAACCTGACGCATTCCCTTCATAAAATCAAAATCAAGAACATCTGCTGCGTCAAGCCGGATGCCATCAATGTCAAATTCAGAAACCCAGAAGCGGATTACATCGTAAATATAATCTTTTACCTGTGGATTCCACTGGTTCAGTTTTACTAACAGATTATAACCGCCCCAGTTATCATAGGAAAATCCATCGTTGTATTCATTATTTCCACCAAAATTCACATTGCAGTACCAGTCTTTGTATTGTGAATTCTCACGGTTTTTCTGCAGGTCTTTGAAAGCAAAAAAATCTCTTCCTGTGTGATTGAAAACACCGTCAAAGATAACCCGCACTCCTTTTTCGTGACATGTACGGACAAATTCTTTTAAATCGTCATTGTCGCCGAGACGTCTGTCGAGTGTTCGGTAATCCGTTGTTTCATAGCCATGTCCTACGGATTCAAAAAGCGGTCCGATGTAAATTGCATTGCATCCGATTTCTTTTATATGGTCAATCCATGGGAGCAGCTTAGGAAGCCTGTGGATAACCTCGCCATAATCATTCTGCGCCGGTGCGCCCGTTAATCCCAAAGGGTAAATATGATAAAATACTGATTCGTCATACCAAGCCATGTTTATTCCTCTTTTCTTTGTGAAGTATTTTTACTAAATTATTATAACATAAAATGCTACTGTAAAGAAGTCGTTTCGCGACTTTTTGTGGCGCGAAACGATGCTTGACATGACACATGCAACAATATATAATATAAATATCTAGAAAAGCAATGGTTCAGACTTAGTATCCAGATTCTATGATTATTTTATAAAAGACTCTTGCTTTATTCCGGAAAAAAGAATAGGGCAGGATTGTATATAAATGTTCCTGCCTTTTGTGACAACATCACAGGAAAGGAGGAAATGATTTTATGAATCAGACAATATTTGAAAACCTGCCTCAGAAGATGAATCTTATCAGTGATTTGTTTTCAAGAGTAGTGTTCCGAGACAAGGAGGCCTGCCAAGACTTAGTGAAGATTATTCTGGGAGAGGGATATGAGGTTACAGGGGTGACGTCGCAGTATGATATTACCAATCTGCAATTTCGCAGTGTGGTACTGGATATTCTGGTAGAGACGGCGGGAGAAGAGCCGATTCATGTGGAATTTCAGATATCCGATGATGACGACCATATGCGGCGTGTGAGGTACTGCAATGGAAGTATTGATACACACCTTTTACAGAAAGGGAAAGCGTATAAGGAACTGCCTGATGTGTACCATATTTATATTACAATGAACGATTTTATTGGAGGCGGTCAGACAGTGTATGAAATTTTTCGTACAGTGCGTGACAGGGAAGGAACATACAGCACGCAGTATCCGGTGGAAAACGGAGTGCATGAGTTGTATATCAATTTGGAAATTCCATTGGATGATGGCAGTGAATTAGACCATTTACTGCGCTACATAAAAGAAACAACGGAAGAAAATGAAGATGCATGTTTTGGACATATCGTGAAAAGTGTGAAGGAATGCCGGGAAGGAGAAGATGAGATTATGAAATACTATAGTTCACATGAATTTTTTGAGGAAGGGAAGAAAGAAGGAAGAGAGGAAGGAGAAAAAAGAACACAGAATAGCATTATCAAAAAGATGCTGTCTATGGGGCAGCCATTAGAATTTATCAGCGAGTGTACCGACAAACCGGTAGAATATATCCGTGAGATAGCGACTGAGGAACCAATGCTTGTGAGAGAAGAGAATACCTATGGTAGATATAATAAAAAAAAGAGTGTGGAGTGATGGGAGACAATTGTTCGCGCCGGTTTCTACGGAATTACAGAAAACAAAAAACATTTATCACAACCCAAATCACCAACAAACCTTGACTTTTTATCAAAATTCTCGTATGATATTGAAAGAAATGTAGTGCAGGAGAGGAGTACACAAGTGGCACTGACAGAGAAGGAAATTCATTGGCTGTAAGATTTCCCCGGAAAAAACTTGTGGAAGGTAGCTCTGAAACAGCGGTTCTGAATGTGGCAGATACGGCCAGTAGGAACTGACGGCTTGTCCCGTTATAGACAAAATGAGGAACATGGCAGTTATGCTGTGTTTGAAAAAAGGTGGTACCACGGCTGTTAGGTCGTCCTTTATGATGCCGTGGACAATGAGGATTTTGATGACTTGTCGAAAACGGCAGGTCTTTTTTGATGTTGGTTGGCAGATGCCCCTGGCATCTAGTTTGATGAATGGAGGTTATGAAACAGAATGAAAAAGGAACTGGAAAAGACATATAATCCGGCGGATATCGAAGACCGGTTATATGCAAAATGGGTAAACAAAAAATATTTTCATGCAGAAGTTAATGCAAACAAAAAACCTTATACGATTGTGATTCCACCACCGAATATTACCGGTCAGCTTCACATGGGACATGCGCTTGATAATACGCTGCAGGATATCATTATTCGTTCTAAACGTATGCAGGGATATGAAACTTTGTGGATGCCTGGAACAGACCACGCATCAATTGCAACCGAAGCCAAAATTGTTGAGGCAATGAAAGAAGAAGGACTCACAAAAGACGATATTGGCAGAGAAAAGTTTTTGGAGCGTGCATGGGCATGGAAAGATAAATTCGGCGGACGAATTGTATCGCAGCTTAAGAAAATGGGCTCTTCCTGTGATTGGGACAGAGAGCGTTTTACGATGGATGAGGGCTGTAATAAAGCAGTTAAGGAAGTTTTTGTAAATCTTTATAATAAAGGTTTGATTTACCGTGGGGAGCGAATCATCAACTGGTGTCCACACTGCCTGACTTCGATTTCTGATGCGGAAGTAGAGTATGAAGATCAGAAAGGACATTTTTGGCATCTGCGTTATGCGTTTGCGGATGGAAGCGGTTATATTAATCTGGCTACAACACGTCCGGAGACACTTCTTGGTGATACAGCAGTAGCCGTGAATCCGAATGATGAGCGGTATAAAGATTTGGTTGGGAAAAAACTGATTCTGCCTCTGGTACACCGAGAAATTCCGTTGATTGCTGATGATTATGTAGATATGGAATTTGGTACCGGTGTTGTAAAAATCACTCCGGCACATGATCCTAACGATTTTGAGGTGGGACTGCGTCATAATCTTGAAGTGATCAATGTCTTGACCGATGATGCTAAGATTGTAGAAGATTATCCAAAATATGCCGGTATGGATCGTTATGAGGCAAGAAAAGCAATCGTAGCGGATCTGGAAGCAGAAGGCGCACTTCTTAAAACAGAAGAACATGAACACAATGTAGGAACCTGTTATCGCTGTGGAACAACGGTTGAGCCACGTGTATCAAAACAGTGGTTTGTTGCGATGCAGGATCTTGCAAAGCCTGCGATCGAAGCTGTCAAGAAAGGCGATACAAAGTTTGTTCCGCCACACTTTGATAAGACATATTATCATTGGTTAGAAGGAATCAGAGATTGGTGCATTTCCCGCCAGTTATGGTGGGGACATCAGATTCCGGCATTTTACTGTGACGATTGTGGTGAAATGGTTGTTACAAAAGAGACAAGCTGCAACTGTCCGAAATGCGGTAAGCCAATGCGTCAGGATCCTGATACATTGGATACTTGGTTCTCATCTGCATTATGGCCATTCTCTACTCTTGGCTGGCCGGACAAGACAGAAGAATTCGATTACTTCTATCCAACCAGTACGTTAGTAACCGGATATGATATTATTTTCTTCTGGGTAATCCGTATGATGTTCTCAGGTTTAGAACATACAGGAGAAGTTCCGTTCAATACCGTTTTGATCCATGGTCTGGTAAGAGACAGTCAGGGACGTAAGATGAGTAAATCACTTGGTAACGGTATTGATCCGTTAGAGGTAATCGATAAATACGGTGCCGATGCACTTCGTTTTACTCTTGTTACCGGAAATGCACCGGGAAATGATATGCGTTTCTATTGGGAACGTGTAGAAGCAAGCCGTAACTTTGCAAACAAAGTATGGAATGCATCCCGCTTTATCATGATGCATCTGGGTGACGCAAAGATCACGAAACCGGCAAAAGAAGATCTGGAAGTCATCGATCAGTGGATATTATCTGCCGTGAACACCTTGGCAAAAGATGTGACTGAGAATATGGAAAAATACGAACTCGGTATTGCGGTACAAAAGATCTATGACTTTATCTGGACAGAATTTTGTGACTGGTATATTGAGCTTGTTAAGCCAAGACTCTTTAACAAAGAAGAAGATCCGGTATCTGCAAATGCTGCTTTCTGGACATTAAAGACAGTTTTAATTGATTCTTTGAAACTGTTACATCCGTATATGCCATTTATTACAGAAGAGATCTTCTGTACATTACAGTCAGAAGAAGAGTCGATCATGATCTCAAAATGGCCGGAGTTTGATGCTGCCTGGGAGAACAAAGATGCTGAAAACAAAGCAGAAATGATGAAAAACCTGATCCGTGGTATCCGTAATATCCGTACAGAGATGAATGTTGCACCATCACGAAAAGCGCAGGTTTACATTGTTGCTGATGACACAAAGATTTGTGACAGCTTAAAAGAATTGGTGGGAACATACCAGCATATGATCTCGGCTTCGGAAGTATTTGTACAGATGGACAAGACAGGTATTGATGAAAATGCGGTATCCGTAGTGATTGACAAAGCAACAGTTTATATGCCGCTTGCTGACCTGATCGACTTTGAGAAGGAAAAAGAACGTCTTGCAAAAGAGCAAAAACGTTTAGAGGGCGAGTTAAAACGTGTTCATGGTATGTTAAATAACGAAAAATTCATGAGTAAAGCTCCTGAAGCAAAGATTGCCGAGGAGAAAGAAAAGCTTGCGAAGTACGAAAGCATGATGGCTAAAGTACAAGAGCAATTAAAAGCATTGGAAAAATAATAATTGAACGCATGATGTAATGTGGAAGTCTTTCTGTATTTTATGTATGACATAAGATACAGAAAGACTTTTTTATGAAATAGGAAACTGCTCGTACAGTGGTGGTACACCAACAAGAATTGCTTTAGCAATTCTTGGAGTGCAAAGCGCTGGCTTTGCACTTTTTTATGGAATAGGAAACTGCTCGTACAGTGGTGGTACACACGGTAATATCTTGAAATTGTATTTTTATTTCATGGCACGCATTTCCGACCATACCATAACGGCAGCTGTCACAAATGCCATGCCATCTGCGATAGGTGCTGCATACAGGATTCCTTTGATCCCAAAGATGGTAGGCAAAAAGAACATCAGCGGCAGCAAAAAGATGATCTGTCTTGTCAGAGACAGGAATGTACCTTTGTTAGCTTTACCGATGGAAGTAAAGAATGTAGAAGAGATTGGCTGCATAAAGTTTGCCCATGCCATTAACATAAAGATACGGAAGTAGAAAGATCCGAATTCAAAATATTCTTTCGATCCATTCCCAAACAGTGCCAGCAGTTGGTGCGGAAAGAGCTGAAAGATTACAAAAGCGATTACCGATACGGTTCCACCTGCGATCACAGCATAGCGGTATGCGGCTTTTACACGTTTATATTGGCGTGCACCATAGTTAAAACTTTCAATCGGCTGGCTGCCCTGAGACAATCCGATCACGATGGAAAAGTAAAGCTGTCCGACTTTCATAACGATTCCGGCACAGGCGATCGGGATTGCTTCACCATATTGAGAAAGAGAACCATAATGTTTGAGCAGATTGTTCATACAGATCTGTACGGTCATCATTGCAATCTGGTTAAAGCAGGAAGCCATGCCAAGTGCCATGATCCTTTTCAGATAAACAGTCTGTGGACGCAAATGTTTTTTTTCGATTGTTACGGTCCGATAGTGTCTTAAATAGTTCAGAGCCAGAAATGCAGAAAAGATCTGACCGATGATCGTTGCAAGAGCAGCACCGACCATACCCCAGCGGAGAACAAGTACAAAAAGAGCGTCCAATACAATGTTGATTATGGCACCGGACAGATTGCATATCATTGTCATCTTTGGGCTGCCATCGGCACGGATCAGATGGCCGCCACCGATTGTAATGATCAGGAAGGGAAAACCGATCGCTGTGATGCTGACATATTGCTTTGCAAGCGGCAGTACATTATCAGGAGAACCAAAGCACTTTAACATCGGATCTAAGAAAAGTTCCGTTCCGATAAATAGGATTGCTCCCAGACCAAGAAGCATCGTGATCGAGTTACCAAGAAAATATGGTGCTTTTTGGGATTCACCGGCTCCCATATGCAGGTTGAAGCTGGATGCACCACCGATACCAAACATCAATGCAATCGCTGTACACATCATAGAAAGCGGAAATGCAATATTTGTTGCAGCATTTCCTAATGTACCGACAGCGTTGCCGATAAATAACTGATCGGCGATGTTATAAACAGCACTGACCATCATTGCAATGATGCTTGGAACGGCAAACTTGATCATCAATTGGTTGATATTTCCGGTTGCCAGTGGATTGTCTGTTGTATTTTGTGTTGTGTTCATAAATCATCCTCATTTCTAGCTTATTTTATTTCACAATAAAAAGGTTCATTCTATAGTAATGATATATCAATAAGAAGAGTTTTTTGCAATAATTATTATACTACGTGGTGTCAAGAAAGATATGCTTTCTTTTTTTTTGCCCTAATGCTATAATCATTCTGAATAAAAAAATTGTAGGCATTCTTAAAATCGGTTTTGATATGATACAAAAGATTTTAAGAATACAATAGCATATGAATAATGGAGGTAAATTTACATGGATAAAGTTACAATTTCTGATGCTGTAAAGTACATAGGCGTAGATGATACAGATCTGGATCTTTTTGAAGGACAGTATATTATTCCGAATGGGGTATCATATAACTCATATGTCATTTTAGATGAGAAGACAGCAGTTATGGATACCGTAGATGCAAGAAAATCCAAAGAGTGGTTTGAAAATCTAAAAGCTGCGTTAGATGGCAGAACAGTAGATTATCTTGTGATCTCTCATCTTGAGCCGGATCATGCTTCTAATGTAAAGGCATTAGCAGATGCGTATCCCGATGCAAAATTAGTGCTTAGTGTCAAAGCCAAAGCAATGCTTCCACAGTTTTTTGATATTGAAAATCTTGAGGAACGTGCGATCGCAGTCAAAGAGGGCGATACATTAGAACTTGGTGCACATAAATTAACATTTGTCATGGCTCCGATGGTACATTGGCCGGAAGTTATGGTGGAATATGAGTCAACAGAAAAGATTCTGTTTTCAGCAGACGGTTTTGGTAAGTTTGGTGCTTTAAGTGCAGATGAAGACTGGACTTGTGAAGCCAGAAGATACTATTTTAATATAGTAGGAAAATATGGTGCTCCGGTGCAGACATTGCTGAAGAAAGCAGCAGGTTTGGATATTCAGACAATCTGTCCGCTGCATGGACCGATCTTAAAAGAAAATTTAGAATATTATATTGATAAGTATAACACATGGAGCAGTTATGAACCGGAAGATGAAGGTGTTTTGGTTGCAAGTGCGTCCATTCATGGAAATACGAGAAAGGCAGCAGAAAAGATGGCAGAGATCCTGAAAGAAAAGGGTGCTGCCAAGGTTGCATTTACTGATCTGACCCGTGATGATATGGCAGAGGCTGTTGAAGATGCATTTCGTTACAGCAAGTTAGTTCTTTGTGCAGCGTCTTATGATGGCGGTGTGTTCCCTCCGATGGAAGACTTCTTAAACCGACTTGCCCATAAGAGCTATCAGAAGCGTAAGGTTGCAATGATTGAGAACGGTTCCTGGGCACCAACAGCAAAAAGAGCGATGACAGGTATGTTAGAGGGTATGAAGAATCTTTCTATATGTGAGAATAATGTTACGATCATGTCTGTTATGAAAGACAAAGATATCGCAGCAATGGAAACACTTGCAGATGAACTCCTCTCAGAGTAGCATTTTGTAAGACAGTTCAAAATAACAGAAAAATTAAGTATGTCCTCTCAGTATCTTCTTAGCGAAAAATATCGAGAGGACATGATACAGGTATGGAGGCAAGAATGATACGAATAATTACGGACAGTTTATGTGATTTGACAATGGAATATGCAAAGGAGATCAATATTGATATCCTTCCGTTGAATGTATGTTTTGGTGAAGAAGAGTACAAATGCGGTATAGAATTATCAAATGAAGATTTTTATACAAAGTTAGAAGAAAACAGTACTCCGCCATCAACATCAGCAGTAAATCCTTATGATTTTGAAGAGGTTTTTCAGCGGTATGCAGATGCCGGAGATGACGTGGTAGCGATTATTTTCTCAAAGGGAATGAGTGCTACTTTCCAGTCGGCATATATTGCACAGGAAAAAGTGGACTCTGACAAGATCCATCTGATCGATTGTGAAAATGGTGCAATGGGGCAGTCTCTTCTTGTTAAGACAGCCGTTTCACTTCGTGATGCGGGAAAGAGTGCCCAAGAGATTGAAGATGCGATCCGTAAATTACTTCCGCAGACAAAGACATATATTGTTATTGACACAATGGAATATTTAAAACGTGGCGGCAGAATCTCAAAGAGTGCAGCACTTATCGGCGGATTGATGAAACTTCATCCGGTTTTGCAGGTAGTAGCGGATGGTGCAAAGCCGGTAGACAAGGTTAAGGGAAAGAAGTCTTGTAATGCATGGCTTGTCAACCGCTTACTTGAAAATCCGGCTGATCCCGACTACCCGATCGTAATTGGTCATTCCAATGCACCGGAACGTGCAGAAAAGCTCAAAGAACAGCTTGAAGAAGCAGGCGTAAAGAATCCGGTATTCGTAACATGTATCGGACCTGTCGTTGGTACACATATCGGACCAAACAGCCTTGGTATCGGTTATATTGAAAAATAATATTGCATTCCCCGGAATCCCTTTTGTATGATAAGGAATACTTGTGATACAAAAGGGATTTTTTTGGAATGATTCCTCCTTCTGTGTCATATGATGAAAAAGAACACGTTCGATACCGGACATATAAAAATGCATTGGTAAGATTAATGTATTTATGATCGGAATTAAAATCAGGGGAGCAGGGGGTTGTAAAATGGAAGATAAGACGGAAGAAATTGTAAAACAATATCCGATTCATGTGAATGGAAAAAGGAGAATTCGTGGTGCAATCCTCTTTGAAGCCAAAGAAGGTATTTTTACACTGATCCATTGCCGGGAAAGTGAGAAGAAGCTTAGTTTTACGGAGCAGATTAAGATGAAGCTGGAAGAACAGGGACGCAAGGCGATTGATCTGGCATTGAAGACAGAGAATGGTTCTTATACAACGAGAGATAAACAGGGTAATGTATGGATATTAAAGCGGTGGTTTTTAGGAAGAGAATGTAACCTGCATGATAATGATGATGTCAGGGAGGTTGTACAAAATCTTGCCTGTCTGCATCGGGAATTTGTTTATCCGGCACAAGATATAATAAAAGATGCGTCTAAGATATTGACGCAGGAGCAGGATCAGACGAAGACGGATTGTTTGGAAGATTTCAAAAAGTGGGGTTGCAAAAAAGAAATCACGGGAACATTGCATCGCCACATGCGTGAAATGAAACGCGTTTATAATTATATCCGTACGAAAAAGCAGAAAAACGAAATGGAGATCTGTATATTAAATCTTTTCCCGCTGTATTATGAACAGGCAGGAAAAGCTCTTGAACAGATGGATCAGGAATCTTTTTTGTATTTGCAGCAACAGTCTGTCAATGAAGGCCGTCTGTATCATGGCAGTTATAATCATCATAATGTTCTTTTTACGGAACATGAGATTGCGGTTGTTAATTTTGAACGGGCAGAGTTTGGCATGCAAATTGTGGATCTGTATCATTTTTTGCGGAAATGGATGGAAAAAAAGGGCTGGAGTGTGCATAGCGGTGTAAGAATGATTGAAGAATATCAAAAAATACGACCGCTTTCCGATATCGAAGCAAAAATGCTGTATCTTTTGTTTTTATTTCCGGAAAAGTTCTGGAAACAGATTGATTTTTATTACAATGGAAAGAAATCATGGATGTCTTTGAAAAACTATGAAAAACTTAGAAAAATGGAAGAACAGGAGCAGGAGCGTCAAAAGTTTTTAAGAGAGATCAGGGGGCTTTTATTTTAGAGAAGTGTGTGGTAAAATATAAATAGGTATGTCTATATATTTGCAATGGACGAATGCAAAAGCATATACTTATTTTGAGAAGATTATTGTGTCGGAAGAAGGCATTGACACTCTGATCGGAAGATATTACACGGATGTAGATGAAGGGACGAATGAATGTTGAAAAGAACACACAAACACATTACTTTACTGGTATGCATAGCTGCTTTATGCGTAACCGTTCTGACTTCGTGTAGTATTTCGATTAAAAAGAGGAACAATACAGCGGCATCGACGCCGGCAATAGAAACACATGGTGTAACCGGAGTTGTTTTGAAGAACGATACGGCAAAAGAAGAGATCCAGTTAAGAGAATTAGAAACAGATACTGTAGATACATTATCCTATGGTGAGACTTCGGTAGTGACAGATCGCTATCAACAGGAAAAAGATGCATCTGAGATTGAGATAGGAGAGATCTTTACGGTGGAATACCGCATTAGTGATGCAAAGATCGTGACAGCATCCGTTCCGGAAGACGAATGGGAATATCAGGACGTTAAGAAATTTTCATTTGATGCGGATCAGAATATGATGAAATTTGCCGGTGAGAAATACCAATATGACCGGAATACTTATTTTGCATCCGAGACATCACAGATCGATACAATGGAGTTTAGTTCGCAGGATGTGTTGACAGTCCGTGGTATCGGTATTAAAGTATATTCAGCAGTCAGGACATCCGGTCATGGCTATATCCGTATTACGAATTATAATGATTTCAAAGGCGGTATGGCAGAAGTGGGAGACAAGATCATTGTTCCGATTTCAGATAATATGCTGATCACTGCCGGGGAGGGCACGTACCGCCTGACCTTGTCAAAGACCGGAGCAAGTGCGACAAAGACTGTTATGGTTAAGGCGGATTCGGAAGTTGTTGTTGATTTTAGTGATTATGTACCAACGAAGAAAAACATTGGTGAAGTTACATTCAATGTAGAGCCGGAAGGAGCAGATGTTGCCTTGAACGGTACAACGATCCGCTATGACAAGCCGGTACGGTTAAATTATGGCAAATATAAAGTTACAGTGTCTATGACAGGATATCAGACTTATTCCGGTATTTTAGATGTAGAAGAAGCATCGAAAACAATATCGATCAGCCTGACCGATGAGGAGGAGTCAGAAGCTTCTGCAACACCATCGGCAAGCAGTACACCGGCTGCATCTTCCTCGTCTTCAGATAGTTCGAGTGACAGCAATACTGTTACGAAGAAGATCGACAGCGGACATACGATCACGGTATCAGCACCGGAAGGTGCATCTGTATATCTGGATAATGTATATAAAGGCATGGCACCTTGTACATTTACAAAAGTGATCGGTTCTCAGACTATTACATTAAGTGAGACCGGAAAAGTTACAAAGAGTTACACGGTAGATATTCTGGATGATGACAAGAATACCAAACTATCATTTGCTGATCTTGTAGCAGATGATACACAATAATCGACAAAACCGGTGAAAATAGTTTCGTCACGAACAAGAAATACTAAATATAAGAACGCTTATGCGTCTATAGATAAATCAATCACTTTACGGCATATGCCGGATGACAGGAGGAAAATTCATGAATTACAAAGAAAGCTATAAGGCATGGTTAGAAAATCCATATTTTGATGAAGACACCAAAAAGGAATTGCAGGCAATTGCAAATGACGACAATGAAATCAAAGAACGTTTTTATACCGATCTTGAATTTGGCACAGCAGGACTTCGTGGCATTATCGGAGCCGGCACAAACCGCATGAATATCTATACGGTTCGTAAAGCGACACAGGGACTTGCTAATTATATTGTAAAAGCAGGTAAGACAAGCCAGGGCGTTGCAATCGCATATGACTCCAGAAGAATGTCACCGGAATTTGCTGATGAAGCTGCTCTTTGCCTGGCTGCGAATGGTATCAAAGCTTATGTTTTTGAATCACTCAGACCAACACCGGAACTTTCCTTTGCTGTAAGAGAATTAAAATGTATCGCCGGTATTAACGTGACTGCAAGCCACAATCCACCGGAATACAATGGTTATAAAGTATATTGGGAAGATGGTGCACAGATCACACCACCTCATGATACCGGCATTATGGATGAAGTAAAAGCTGTTACGGATTATGCAACAGTTAAGACAATGGATAAGAGGGACGCACAGGAAAAAGGTCTATATGAAGTGATCGGTGCTGCGATTGATGATAAATATATTGAAGAACTTAAAAAACAGGTGATTCATTGGGACAGCATCAAAGAAGTTGGAAAAGACATTAAGATCGTATATACACCATTACATGGAACAGGTAATATCCCGGCAAGACGTGTCTTAAAAGAGATTGGTTTTGAAAATGTATATGTTGTACCGGAGCAGGAGCTTCCGGATGGCGATTTCCCGACCGTAAGCTATCCGAACCCGGAGGCGGCAGAGGCATTTGCCCTCGGCTTAAAGCTGGCTGAGGAGAAGAACGCAGACCTGGTTCTGGCAACCGACCCGGATGCAGACCGTCTTGGCGTTTATGTAAAGGATACCAAATCCGGCAAGTACATTTCCCTGACCGGCAACATGTCCGGTTCCCTGCTGTGCGAGTATGTTCTGAGCCAGAAGGCTGCAAAGAACGCAATCCCGGCAGACGGCGAGGTTGTCAAATCCATCGTCAGCACCAACCTGATCGATGCAGTGGCAGCTTCCTACAACTGCAAGCTGGTAGAGTGCCTGACCGGATTCAAGTGGATCGGCCAGCAGATCTTAAAAGAGGAGCGCACCGGCGTTGGTCACTATATGTTTGGTATGGAAGAGAGCTACGGCTGCCTGATCGGTACCTATGCCCGCGATAAAGACGCCGTATCCGCAACCGTTGCCCTGTGCGAGGCCGCTGCATACTACAAGACCAAGAACATGACTCTGTGGGATGCCATGGTAGCAATGTATGAGAAATACGGCTACTACAAAGATGCTGTGAAGTCCATCGGACTGTCCGGTATTGAGGGCCTGGCAAAGATCCAGTCCATCATGGAGCACTTCCGTAACAACACTCCGGAAGGTTTCGGCGAATATAAGGTACTTTCCGCAAGAGACTACAAGAACGACATTATCCGCGACATGGCTACCGGCGAGGTAACCCCGACCGGCCTGCCGTCCTCCAATGTGCTCTATTACGACATGAACGACAACGCATGGCTGTGCATCCGTCCGTCCGGCACCGAGCCGAAGATCAAGTTCTACTATGGAATCAAGGGAACTTCCTTAGAAGACGCAGACGCAAAGTCCGAGGCACTTGGAAAAGCGCTGATGAGCGAAGTGGACAAGCTGCTGTAAAAATATTGAGACGGATTTAATAAAAGGTCCGGAAGTGAAAGAGACCGCTTTCCTATATTTTCACATATCCGTTGTTTGCTTG
>OKRY01000891.1_pt1 | contig 24726 bp, 21 predicted proteins | sample 1601121 | NCBI WGS metagenome assembly OKRY01 (sample SAMEA3541546, study PRJEB24748) | human gut metagenome | biome: human gut; feature: human-associated habitat; material: faeces | place: China | collected 2012
GCTTTAGCCTCCTCTAAAAAACTAATAGTTTTTTCGTGTCATTTAGAGTGTGGCACAAAAAGACTAATTAGCCAAGGCGCAGGATTTGACGTTTACAATCTTTTACAGTGCCATCCATGCTAAAAATTCTATGGCACGATACCATAGCTAAATAACCGCTTAAAATAAAAAATAATGGAACCCCTTTAGCCCCAACATCCGTCCATTTATTCAGCCCCGTCCATTGTCCTACATGCACCATTAAAACCATTAGTGCAGCAACAATTCTTAATATATCTAAAGACATATTTTTACTTGCTATACAAGCTTTTTCATTTGTCATTTATCAAATCTCTCGCTTTATTTCTATCCACTGGTGAATATTATGGTGCAACGAATCAATACTTAAAATATCAACCTTATAGAAACCGTATGGTATATACTTCATAATAACTTATTACTCTGTCATTTTTCTTCATTGTAGCTAGGGAACCATTATACTAATTTTTGATATATCTTTCCTCTATTTGCAATGTACCATTACTTTTACCAAATTATCTGGTTTGTCTCTCATAAGATAAAGCGCATCTTCAACTCTCTCTAATCCATACATATGATGCGTAATTAATGGAGATGGATCAACTCTTCCATTCTCTATCATAGACATAATTCGTTCTATTCGAGTTCTTCCACCCTTTGCTAATTCCATATGCAAAGTTTTCCCACACATTCCTCTTCCTCCGGAAAATATAGGTAATGGCAAATATCCCTTACCACCAAAATAATTAATATTTGAAATAGTCCCAATGCCATATCTGGTCATGTCATATGCCTGTTCCAACACTTCAACTGTGCCTCCTGCAATTATAGTGGAATCTACACCTACTCCATGCGTAATTTCCTTTATCTGTTCAACGATATCTCCTTCCTTATAGCTTAATACTTGATTTGCTCCATATTGCTTTGCAAGTTCTACGCAAACCGGCCGTGTTCCTATTGCAATAATCTTTCCTGCTCCACGTAACCTAGCCCCAGCTACAGCCATAAGACCAATCGGTCCGATTCCTATAACACATACTGTATCACCAAATTTTATATCCGCATACTCTGCTCCTGTAAATCCTGTTGTAACAACATCCACACTCATTAATGCCTGTTCATCTGTTATTCCCTCAGGAATATGTGCCAATGTAGTGTCTGCATCTTTAATTAAATACCGTTCTGAAAAAACTCCTGGTTGAGTTCGCCCTAATTGATGTCCAGAAAACGGTGCTGATGCATGTCTATCATTTCCCTCCTGAATGCTTTTCTCTCTCCAATCTGGTGTTATTGCCGGTACCGCAACTTTATCTCCTATTTTGAAGTCTTTAACGTATTCTCCGACTGCAACAACGCGTCCAATTGATTCATGTCCCAAAACCAAATTAGGTTGTTTGGGTGAGCCCCCTCCAAACACTGTATGTACGTCCGATGAACAAGGAGTCACCGCAATAGGTTCTAGTATTGCTCCATACGGTGTTAACTCTGGCTCCGGAGCATTATACCATTGAACTTTTCCTGGTTCTGCCAAAACAAACGCCTTCATAATCCTGCCTCCCTAGATATCCTACTCATTGTTTCTATAATCCCATCTCCAAATTCTGTAAAGTGCATCTCGCCTATTATTTTCAACACTTTATCTATATTGGGTACCAAATTGGGAGATCCTTCTGGGTTTGTTGCCACTTCACCAAATACATATTTTCCTTTTTTGCCAGAACATTCATATATTTCTTCCACAAACTCACGAAGTACACGTGTATCCTTACTTGCTATATTATAGGTTCCCGTAATACAGTTCTTTTCTAGTAACTTTAGGACGATCTCCACAAAATCATTAATATATAAATAATTCCATTGCTGCGTGCACGGTCCCAGATGAATTATCCCGCCCTGATTCATTTTATGAACACAGCTATCAATCAGTGTTCCCTCTCTATCTCCATATCCATATACACTAAAAATCCGAAGGTGAATAAATTGCAATTGTCTTTTTGCAGCTTCCACTATTGCCCATCTTGAAAAATCCAATTTTGCTTTTCCGTATGGAGACAATGGCATACATTGATCATCCTCATGTATTTCATCAAATTTAGGGCCATACTCTGCTTGTGATCCTGGAAAAATAAACATCTTACATTTTAAGTATTGAGCAATATCCATAGCTTTCTTGGCATATTCAACATTTCTTTGCTGTATCTCCGTATTAGCTCTTCCTTCATTGCCTGAGCCATCCCATGCAAAGTGTATAAAAATATCTGCCTTGTCAACCGTATCTTTTATAATATCCAAGTTTTGTAATGTTCCATATATTTTGATAAAGCTTTTCTCATTCGGAAGCTTATTTATATTGGCTGAGTCTTCTCGTACTAGCGCATATACTCTATATCCGCTCTCTAACAACTTTTTCACTAAATTTCTTCCCAGAAAACTAGTCGCCCCTGTAAATATTACTACTGGCATTTTTTAATATCCTCATACATTTGTAAATCTTTTGCCATCATTACTGCTATTTCTATATTTTTTCCAAATTTTTCATATATAATAGATGCTATCTCTTCTGTATATCCAGGGGCCATTATAATAATGGCATCTACCGGATTATTCACTGCGTATGCAGGCGATACAATTGGTATATGTGATGCTGGTGCGTATTTCCCCTGCTTAAAAGGAGCCGAATCAATTATATAACTAATTTTCTCTTCTAAATGGGCCGTGGAAGCGAGCGTAAATCCCTGATGGCTCGCCCCCCATATGGCAACTGTTTTTCCTTGCATTTTTAAATTATCAATATATCCATTTATCTCTTTACAAATTTTTCTATAACTTTCTGCTATTTGAGAAACATTTATTTTCTTCGTTTTACGAACAATAACAGATAAGGTATCCCTATTTACAATTTCCTTTTCCAACACTTCAAATCCATTTTTATTTAAAACAAATTCTAATGTTTCAAAAGTATAATAGACTAAATGATCTCGAATAAATTCATAATAACCGTTATTTTCCAAAATGTATTCTAAGCTGGGAACAGTTATTAATCCCATTCCATCCTCTGACAGGTTATTATAAATCCCCTGTAGCATTCCGTTCGGATCCGGTTGATGTTCAAAAAAATTAAAAGACAAAAAGACATCAAAAGGTCCCTCTTCTATTATATTATCCGCTGTCCCTAAAAACTCTTCCCGTACATTTATTCCCTCTTTCTGAGCACTCTCTACCAAATCATGCTTATGTTCTATTCCAAATGCTTGAACAGGGAACTCTTTGAGTACACCAAGAAATTCTCCTCTACCGCATCCAACTTCTATAAATTTCTTTCCTGTTAGGTTATACTTCTCTATAAGATGAGCATATTGTCTTTTTCGAAGATTAATCATCGTTGTAGAAAAGCCTCCTGAGCGGATCACATCTTTGTAATATTTAACAGGACTACAGTCAAATTGAACCAATCCACATCTAGGACATTGAAACAATTCAAGCGTGATTCCTCGATCCTGCTCTATCTGCGTACCATCAGGAATATCTTGTGCAGATGCCGGCATATCATCAAATTTCAACAACGGATTAATATCTAATTGTCTCCCACAAACTAAGCATTTTTTCATAATAGTAATCCTTTCCGTCTTTATGTTTCCAAATTATTTAATTTTCCGACATTAATGGAATAAACATATTTTTCTCTAATTCTTCTCTGGGTAAGAACGGTGCTAGATCCTCCAACGGAGGGCTTACCAAAGTACCATCAGAAAGTCGTTTTGTGCTACTTTTGGGTTCCCAAACCTGTGTCGTATCTGTAAATATTTCACAAAATACCGGTCCATTTTCTGCCAATACCTTGTCAACAACTTCTTTCATTTCCTTATTGCTGGAAGCACAATAATATGAATATCCAAAAGCTTCCGCAATTTTCTTAAATTCCGGGAAAGAAAGATCTCCTGACTCAGGTCCGATTCCAATCTTGCTGTGCTCCTTGAACAAATTATTTTGGGTAATTCGAATGGAATGATAGCCATTGTTATTAATCAGGAACAGCTTAATTGGTAATCGATTCGTCAATACCGTCTGCAATTCCTGAAGGTTCATCATAATACTCCCATCACCTTCCAAGCAAATAGTTGTACGTCTTCCTCCTCCGATACAAGTGCCAATTGCTGCTGGCAAGCCATATCCCATACTAGCAACTGCACTATTATTAGCCATACGACTGCCCTTTTGAATTACATAAGCCTGATTTCCCACAACACAGCAAGCCCCATTGGAAACTGCAGTCAAACTATTTTCCGGTAATCTGCTGCTTAAATATCTCACAAATGCATATACATTTGCAGTCTCTCCATTCTCTTCCCATTGTCTGGATAGAACTGCCGGATATTCCTTTTTCCATCTCTGGCAGGTAGCGAGCCATTCCTTGCTTCTATTCACAGGATACTCTTGGCCAATGCTTTCATTCATCCTATTTAAAAAGTCTTTTGCATCTGCCCATATTGGCATTTCAACATGAAGTGTTGGCTTTTTCATTTCTGCCTGGTCAATATCTACCATGATTACTTCTGCTGCTCTCGCCCAAGTTTTCCAATTATACCCTACTTGTCGAATAGATATTCTTGTTCCAATTGCAAGGATTAAATCTGCATTCTGAATTGCCCAGTTGCCTGGTCGATCCCCCATATTGCCCGCACGACCACAATATAATTCATTATCATCTTCTATGAGGTCTACTGCATTCCAGTATGTCACAACAGGAATATTTAATTTTTCAGCGACTTTTCGAAACACTTCATAGCCTCCGGATAGTCTAATGCCATACCCCGCATGAAATACCGGACGTTTTGCCATCCGAATTTTCTCCAATACCGTCTGGATTGTCTGTTCACTCACTTTAGGCGGAAGTAATGCATCATCCTCTGAAGGATCATAGCCTTCCAACTCCTCTGTTTCAATATAACCTCCTTGGAAGTTTACTGGAATATCAATCCATACCGGTCCCGGCCTTCCGGTAGTTGCCAGATGCCATGCTTTCTCCAATGCGTAACGAATTTGCTTGGGATCCTCTATCATTACGGCATACTTTGTCATAGGTGTTACAGATTTAACGATATCATACTCTTGGTCACCCATAGCTCGTAGCGGCATACCATCTGTAAATTTCATTGCATATCTTGCAGTTGTGTCATATCTTACTTGTCCACTGATAATAAACATTGGAATAGAGTCTAGCCATCCACCCACTACTCCAGTCAATGCATTCGTGCCTCCCGGCCCCGTAGTCACACAAACAGCTGCAATTCTATTATCTAAACGCGCATAGGCCTCTGCTGCAATAGCACAGGCCTGTTCATGATGATTATATGTTACTTTTAAGCCTTCTTTATGTCCCAATGCATCGTTAAGATGCATTGCGCCTCCTCCGACTACACTAAAACAATCTGTTACACCGTGATTTATAAGAAAATCCGCCACATAATCTGCTAATCTCTGCTTCATTCGTTCCCCCTATGAAAGAATTCACTGTTTTCTTTATTTTGTTACTGCTTCTTTGATAATCTGTGCCATATAATCAATCTTTTCGTCTGTCATTCCAGGATAAACACCTACCCAGAAAGAATTATTCATAATATAATCCGTCTGCTTCAAATCTCCAATAATGCGATAAGCATCCGTTCCACGAATCTGATCAAAGCAAGGGTGCTTGATAATATTACCACTAAATAAAAGACGGGTCTGAATATTATGATCCTCTACATATTTTGTAACCTGATTTCTGGTAAGTCCGGATTCCGGGCGCACACTGACAATAAATCCAAACCAGGAAGGCTCACTATTTTCAGCAGGCTCCGGCAGAATCAGTTTGTCTGCTATCGATTCCAGTTCTTTGTGCAATCTGTCCCAGTTATGACGTCTGGCTTCAATAAAAGCCGGGAACTTCTTTAACTGTTCGACACCGACAGCCGCCTGCATATCCGTTACTTTCAAGTTATAACCAAAATGACTATATACATACTTATGGTCATAGCCTTGAGGAAGTTCTCCAAACTGACCATCAAAACGATGACCACATAAGTTGTCACGTCCGGAAGGGCAAACACAGTCCCGTCCCCAATCACGGAAACTCTTGATAAGACGATTTAACGACGGGTTGTTGGTATATACACAGCCGCCTTCCCCCATTGTCATATGATGAGGCGGATAAAAGCTAGATGTTCCTATATCTCCCCATGTGCCGGAGAATCTCGTCTCGCCATCAATCGTATATTTTGTTCCTAAAGCATCACAATTGTCCTCTACCAACCAGAGATTATGCTTATCACAAAATTCTTTTACATGCTTTAAGTCAAACGGATTTCCCAAAGTATGTGCAATCATTACTGCTTTTGTTTTAGGGCTCAATGCCGCCTCTAACTGTGTGACATCAATGTTGTACTGTGGGACCGTTACATCTACAAATACCGGTATAGCACCATACTGAAGTGCCGGCGTAATCGTAGTCGGGAATCCAGCTGCAACCGTAATAATTTCATCACCCTTCTTAATCTGACGATCTCCCAATTCGGGTGCAGTCAGTGTCATGAAGGCAATCAGATTTGCAGAAGATCCGCTGTTAACAAGATTAGCAAATTTTACGCCAATCCATTCTGCAAATTTCTTTTCAAATTCATCAGAGAAGCGTCCTGTAGTCAGCCAGAAATCCAGCGCTGCATCTACAAGTGAACACATTTCCTTCTCATCATACACCCTGCTTGCATAGGAAAGTCTGTCTCCCGGATGAAAGGGCTTGTCCTGCTCCGGTTTTTTAAAATCATTATAATATTCCGCAACCAAAGATTTAATCTGTTCTCTGGCTTCTGCTTCATTCTTCCATTTTGTCATTGTTTTTCCTCTCTTATTTTGAATTTAAAAATTCTTCTATCTCTCTATTCATGCAAGCTTTGACATCTTCACCCTGCATCCAGCATTTACTCCATTCTACTACTTTTTCAATAGCAGTATCCAGATTCCAATGTGGTTTCCATCCAAAAGTTGCCTTCAGTTTAGAGCAATCCAGTTTTAAGAAATTGGCCTCGTGCGGTCCTCCATCATACCGGTTAATCCATTTAAGCCCTTCTCCCCACTTACTTACAAATAGATCCACCAACGCTCCCGTCTGAAAACAATCCACATCATCCGGTCCAACATTATAATACCCAGCATACTTACCATCTTCATATTGTTTCGCTGCAATCATAAGGTATGCATATAAAGGTTCCAATACATGTTGGTATGGTCTGGTAGAAAAAGGATTTCTTACAATGATGTCTTCCTGCTTCTGTGCTGCACGAATACAATCCGGTATAATTCTATCGTTGGCAAAATCTCCGCCACCAATTACATTACCCGCTCTTGCCGTAGAAATAGCAACATTTCCATCTGAAAAGAAACTATTTTTATAGGAATGTGTCACCAGTTCTGAACAGGATTTAGAATTCGAATATGGATCATATCCATCCAGTTCCTCATTTTCCCGGTAGCCCCATGTCCATTCCTTATTCAGATACACTTTATCTGTCGTAACATTTAGGAAAGATCGAACCGTATTGCTGTTCCTTACACACTCCAAAATATTAACAGTTCCCATGACATTAGTCTCATAAGTATACCTTGGATCCTTATAACTGTCTCTGACAATTGGTTGTGCTGCCAAATGAAGCACAATTTCAGGGTTCGCCTGCGTAAATGCCTCCTTTAATCGTTCATAATCACGTATATCTCCAATTATCGAATGAATATCTTTTTCAATCTCCGCAATCTTAAACAAAGACGGTTCTGTAGGTGGCATCAGTGAATAACCGGTTACTTCTGCTCCGGCATTCACCAGCATGTGGCAAAGCCATGATCCCTTAAAGCCTGTGTGCCCAGTCACAAATACTCTTTTTCCTTTATAGAATGATAAATCAAATGTATCAGGCATATTTAGTCCTCCCACTTTTTCCAAGGAGCATTCCCTTTTGCAAGCATTTTCTCCAGAATATCCATTTCTCGCTTATTATCCATGCACTGCCAAAAACCCTTGTGCGTATAGGACATCAACTGCCCCTGCTCTGCGAGTCTTTGTAAAGGAGACTGTTCCAATACACAACTATCTCCATCCAAATAATCAAAGATCTCCGAATTCAACACCATGTAGCCTGCGTTAATCATAGCTCCATCGGTAGCTTTCTTCTCACGGAAAGAACGAACTGCATTATCTCCTCCAATGTCCAGAACCCCCTTCTGCTGCTCTTGGATGACAGCCGTGAGGGTAGCAATCTTACCATGTCCCTGATGGAATTTCAGCAAATCCTGAATATTGACATCACAAACCCCGTCACCATATGTAATCATAAATGGTTCATCCCCAATATACGGTTGAATCCTCTTAATGCGACCGCCTGTCATAGTATTCAGCCCTGTATCCACTACCGTTACTCTCCACGGTTCGCAATGTTGACTGTGAATTATAACCTTTTTGGTTCCATCCGTAAAATCAAATGTAACATCACTATTATGTAAAAAATAATCGTCAAACCATTCTTTGATAACATATTGCTTGTATCCGGCACATATCACAAAATCATTAAATCCATAATACGAATATTCTTTCATTATATGCCAGAGGATAGGTTTTCCTCCTATTTCTATCATTGGTTTGGGTTTAAATTGTGACTCTTCTGAAATACGAGTTCCCAGTCCTCCTGCTAATAATACTACTTTCATTTTTCTCTCTACCTTCCTATATTTATACTTTAAATCGTTCATTGCTTATACTTTTTGACTATATTGTACCAATATGAGAAAATTCTTGGCATTTTTTCTTGTAGCTTAATCAATCTAATCATCATAATACAATATGCTTTAGACCCATTTATTTCTTTTTTCATTGTTAGCATATATTCACTAGCCATTTGTGGCGTAATTTTTTTAGAAGCAATTCTTGCCAATAGCCTTCTTGAATACCAATGATAATATTTTTTTGTTTCCCTACTCATATTTTTTAGAAGTTCAGAATAATAGTTGTCCTTATTCAAAAAAGAAATAAGTGAAATTAGCATTTTTTCTAAGTTACTCGAGCTATCTTGGTTTGCATATATTCTATAATTTATTAGCGGATATTGGATTTCAGCAATTTTCCCTCCCATTTTTTCTATATCCATGTATAGGACTACATCTGCGCATGGTCCCGCTTCCACTCTTAAATATAAATTGTTATCTTTTATAAAATCAGTTCTATACATAGTTGCCGGAAATACAATATTTTTTTGTTTTCCAATATAATACGCAAAGAGCTCCGTGTTTCTCCAAGTTTTTATCTCACCTGTCTTATGATTATTTTCTTTTGTCACCTCATCTTTCTCGTTTATTATGTTTGCCAAACATGAAACAGCCATACAATTCCTGTCATATTCCATATACTCAATTTCTTTTTCTATAAGATTTTCGTGTAAAATATCGTCATCATGAAAAACACAAAAATATTTTGCTTCACAGTTTTTGAAACCATAATTAATATTGGCACCTCCGCCAATATTTTGTGTATGTCTTATATATTTTATTCTAGAATCATTCAATGATAATACATACTTCTCTGTATCATCTGAAGAGCAATTATCAAGCACTATCAAAGTAAAATCACTATATGATTGCCTTATAATGCTGTCAATTGCACGTTTCAAATATTGAACCCTATTATAGGTCGTTATATATATACACAAATCATTCATCTTTCATCAATCCCATATCAATATATTATTTCTACCTATATATTCCATTTTCATAGCATAAAAAATGTTCAAAACCTGCACTCATTATAAATGCCGCCTCACTTCCTGAGTTTTCAGAACAAATGAAGCAATTGCATTTAGATAATAAATAAATTTCTGTAATATAATCTTTTTCATTAGCGAAGGCCTTTTCATACGGCAGTTTACTTATTCTTTCTTCTCCATCTAGCATGTCTTTATAATCCACTCTATCTCTATCTAAGCAACATGCCTTTTCACCAAAACTATCAAAAAAAGCCTTTACTGTTTCATTCGTTTGGCATGTAAAAAAAACTGTATTTACATCCCACTCCTCCATATATTTTTTCACATCACTTATTAACTGCGTGACAGGTGTCTGGATAGAGTGTCCCCAGATACCTTGCGGCTTTATTTCTGCAAGTTTTTGATATCCTTCTCTAATTGATACCCCCAACACCTTTTTTTGAGCTAGTAATTCTTTGTATTTTTCTTCCACATATTTTTTCATGTTTTCATTTAAACGAATGTACTCTCTAGCTATTCCCCTCCAATAGGAAATTACTTTTTCATCGTTGCACCTCATAATACTTACGGGATACATTCCTCCACCATTGTTGCAAACCGATACGTTCATTGATGTATAATCAATATCATCTAGGCCATACCCTTTCGGTTGTTCAAAAAAGAGTTCCCAAGTATTTATATTTTCTGGTGCTGGCATAAAATCATTTTTTATTGTCATCCTGTCTATAATTGGAAGTTTTCCTGTTTCTATCGCATATTCAATGGATTTAAGAAAAACAATATAATCCGAAAAGGTACCTACTTTTTTATTTAATCTTCGTAATATAAGAATATCCTCTTTAGCCTTTCCCTGTATATCATTCAATTTTTCAATTGTGCTTTCCCTTTGTATTCTATCTAATTCATCTCTGTATGATTTTTTTACAATATATTTAATATAATTTTTTATTTTATAGAAATTACTTTTTCTCACCTTGTTTCAAAACCTTTCTAATTGTGGTGTCCTTCAATATAATTAATACCACAAAATATATTATTATGCCAACAATCACTTGTCCTATTATGGTCATCCAGTGATCATGCAGATTTATTTTAAAAATACTAATATACATTACCACTGATGCCACAAAATAGCGCCACGATATGTTTACTATTTCTTTTAAATTAATTAGGTCTTTCGAATAATTTGCAACCATGAGTAATATTGCCAAGCTGGCTATCACCGATGCTAGTGCCACCCCTACTGATTTCATATTTCTAACCAATATTAGGTTTAGTGCCACATTTAATATTGCACTAGTACTTATAGCAATATTATATTCTTTTTGTTTTGCCCTTGCAATCAAACATTGTTGTGCAATAAAATTGCTTAATACAACAAAAAGAACATTTAAGCATAAAATCTTTAGCAATTCCGCGCTTTTATCATAACCTCTTCCAAAAAAAGCTGGTACAAAATCATTTGCTATAGCGCTTACTCCGAATGTCATTGGAAAAGCAATGAGTGCCGCTCCACTTATTGATACCATCAAAAAATCTTTTGTTTTTCTGTTATCACTATTCGAATATAAATATGCTACTCTTGGAAGTATTGCATTGCTTACAGCATTTAACATACTCATACTTAACTGGCATATCTTATTAGCCTGTTCATATACTCCTATTTCATATGCATTTTTCCCAACTGCTCCTAAAATCGTTTTATCTGTTGATGCAAATATTGTATTAATCAATCCAGGCACAAAATACACCATAGATGGTTTTAAATGTCTTTTAAGATTAAGCTCACTAAATTTAATCCATTGTATCCTTTTTAATACCGCAGGGTATACTACTACATAACCAATTAAAGTAGATAATTGCATGATTATCGCATATAAAACTAAATCCTTCTCGCTTTTAATAAGAGCAAGAATCATAATAATATTTATCAAGCGAACTAGTATTGTCCTTATTGCATTAACCTTAAACTCCTCTATACCATTGAGGAACCATGACACATCCACCCCACCACTAATAACATTGAGTAGCATAGCATAATACAAATTTTTTAACGTGCCTGCTTCATATGTGCTAATCCATATCATATATGCCCCGGAACAAATTATCATTAAGATGAACTTTAGCCAAAATATTTCCCAAAAAAACTTGCTTAACTCTCTTTTGTCATCCCGAATCATAGCTATCTTAATAGTTCCATATAATGATAACCCCAAGCATTCTATCAGTACAAAATACGAACTATTTGCCAATGTATAACTATAGTTCCCTATCAATTCAGCCGAAAGAACTCTTGCTATATAAGGTGAAATAATCAAAGGAGCTATTACACTTGCCGTCTGCATCAAGACACTGTAAATAATATTATATGATATTTTCTTTTCTTTCATTTTTCCTCATTTTATTAAATCAGTTATTCTTTTAATGTAAGCATTAATTGAAAATTCTTTCTGAAATGTTTCAGATGTAATAAATTCGTCTGCCGCCTTCAAATATTCTTCATATCTTTCTTCCGTTATTTCATCTACATATTGACATAGTTCTTTGATAGTCTGAAATTTTCTTCTATCTATAAAGGCTTCTTTGGGAACATAATCAGTAATATTTTCCGCTCCCCAATAAATCGGGACTACTCCTGCAAAGAAGCAATCAAATATTTTCTCTGTAATATATCCTTTTTTACCACACATATTTTCATAGCATATAGAGTATTTATATTGAGATAATATTCCTAATTTATCATCTATCGGTCCTCTATATGATTTAAAATTTTCCTTTTCCCACCCATAACCATACAAATCTAAATTATACTTATTTTGCTCTAGATACTTAATCATTTCATAGCGTTTTGAATATAATTCATTTTTTCCAACACCTTTTTTATTACCAGCAATAATAGTATATAATTTTTTTTCTTTAAAAGGTACATTATAAGATATCTTTGCTGGTATCTGTGGGTATTGAAATTTGTAATATTTTTTATTATCTACCAAATCATCATCCCAGGTAAGAATGTCATCAAAATATTGGTGATAGCGAATATCATAAGACTGAGGGCATACTGTCTCAGGCTCTTGCATTATTAATATTTTTTTTAATGGTTTTGAGCTTTTTATTGCTTTTTCAAGATAGTCTTTTTTCCATTTTCTCTTCAAATAATATTTGATATAATCAATAGGTGACGACAATAACCGTATAGAATTCTTGTTTAAGTCTTGGAAAATAATCACATCAATCTCTTCAAAGTCGTACATATCTGCAGTATGCAAAAAATGACCTTCTTCTTCTAATTTTTTCTTCAATAATATCCCAGGGAGCAATAAATTTTGTCCAATCTTACAAGCAGCAGGATCAAATAATCTATCTTTACTATATACATCTCCATATATATTTACTATTGCAATATTCATCATTTTGCCTTTCCAATGCTATATGCATATTATTATAAAGTATAAAGCGCTCTCTTATCCCTTGCTTCGCCAATATTTAAAGTATATATATAATTAAAAGCAAGCATCATTCCACTCTGTCCATAAAATAATACATGCCCTGCTCCAAAGCTCAAAGCTATTGACCATATTATAATTAACGCTCCCCATAAACTTTTTTTAGATACATCACAAAATTTTCTCACATAAAACATACAAACTATGCAGAAACCCACTAACCCTGTTCTAAAAAGCAGGTCGAGAAAATCCATTTCCATATTGGGAAATCCATTCGCTTCTCCTGCGAATCCCCATCCCAATAGCAAATAAAATCCATTAACAAAAATAGATATAGCATCCTCCAATCTTCTTAATCTCATGCTGAACAAGAAATCCACAGTAGAATGGCTCAACCCTTTTTGATACTGCCATCTTTCAAATATACTAGCTGTCACATTTTGTATCTTAGTATATCCCAATGCGCACATAAATATCACAAGGATAATTAACATGCACACTCTTATCTTTTTAGTGTATTTTTTTTCAAATATACTATCTATAAAAAATATCCCTGCAAATAAAATAATTGTAGCATATCCTGTTTTTGTTCCCATCAAAGCAATGCATATACAATTAATAGCCAAAAGAACTAATGTCCCAATATTGATTTCTTTATGAAGCTTCCAAAATAGATACATAACCAATCCAGACATTATAAATGAAATTTCATTTACAGCATAAAAAAAGCCTTTCCATCCTACATTTCCGTCATAAGCATTTATTCCATATCCAAATAATCCAGGAGTTATAATAAGTATGGGGTATATCACAGACCATGCATCCATTATTCTAAATATATAAGCATCTTTTATTTTTTTTTCTATTATTAATAGTTCCATTAAAACTATCATAATTATCGGTGTAAATAATTTTATAATGTCTTTCACACCATTAAATATATCTACACCACTTACCACTGTTTGCAAGATTGTAAAAAGAAGTAGCATAGTACTCACTATTGCAAATTTTTTTTGAGAATTTTGCGCCAAAATAACCAACATTAATATTAACAAAAAAAATCTATATACCTGCCCAACAGGTACCATGTCATGTAATGCTCCACTTATAGTATCTACTATTGGCATTATCAGTAATAAGGCCAATAAAATTGTATATACATTAAACCTCAATCTCTTTACTACAATTTTTTTCACTTTTTTTCACCAAACATTTTTTATATAGATTAGTAATATTTTGTGTCATAGAAGTTGTGGAAAAATTATCTTCACATTTTTTTCTCCCTGAAAATGCTTTTTCTTCCAATTCCGTTCTATTTGTGTAACACCTATATAATTGTTCTGCCAACTTACCAGGGTTATTACAATCTGTCAAATATCCACCGTCATCCTTTACTATTTCAATCATTCCGCCTACAGGATTAACAATAACACAACATCCTGCATTCATTGCTTCAAGAACAGCAATTCCGAAAGATTCATATTGGGACGGCTGAACATACACCGCATAACAATTTAAGACTTCTCTAACTTTATTGCTATACCCTTTTAGTGTTATATTTTTCAAGTTTCTTTCATCTATATAACTTTTTAACTTTTCTCTTTCCGGTCCTTCTCCATATATATCACAATGTACTTTTACTTCCGGATGCTCTTGCTTCAATATATTCAAAGCCTCCAAGAGTTTCATATGATTTTTAACAGGTCTAAGATAACCTATTGAACATATTTTCAATGTATCAGAATAATAATCCGGAAGCACATCATATTCTTTTAATTCAATGCCTGTATATATAACTTCCAATTTGTTATTATCTACCCCACGCCCCACAAGGATGTGCCTAATAGACTCAGATACGGCAATACAATAACTGCAATGCCTATTTATCAGCCATTTTTCCAGTTTACAATAGATACTGGCTATAAATTTGCCCTTAGACATCTGATCTACAAGTACGTCACCATGAATAACACCTATTTTTTCGCAACTGTTATTTTCTTTAATCAACAGACTTACAAATAGACCATTATTACTATTGCAATGCACTATAGATATATTGCACTCATTGACATATTTCTTCAGAGCAATCATATCCGAAGCAATGTGTTTTCCCATATAAACACGTAATTTCTTATCCGTGTTTATTTTTTTGTCTAACCAACTATTTGCTCTTAATGCATAGTGTACTTCATAACCTTTATTTTCTAATAACTTTCCCAGTGTAAGTGTATAACTTTCAACACCTCCGGAGAGTTTCCCCACACTTACAATAAGTATTTTTAACATTTTTTATTATCCTTTTTATATTTTATTGCCAATGTTAAAATTTTTCTGTCATCAATCAAATACCGCTTTGCCAACCTTTTAGGATCTTGTGTAATCCTATAAAGCCATTCAAATCCATGATTTGCCATCCATTTAGGTGCTCTCTTAATATTTCCAGCTTCGAAATCAAGGCTTGCTCCTAGTCCTAAGCTAATGGGTACCCCCAGTCGCTCTCGATTATGCAAGATAAAGAGCTCTTGTTTCGGACATCCTAACGCTACAATTAATATATGAGGGTTAGCTAGCTTAATCATTTTTTCAATTTTTTCCATCTCTATCGAATCATTTTCAAAGCCTTTGGCTGGAGAATAGGTTCCCACTATTTTCAAACCTTTATATTTCCTCATAAGGTTTTCTGCTGCCTTCGCAGCCACACCTTCTCCTGCTCCCAAAAAAAACATTCTATATCCTCTTTCTGCAGCCCTCTCGCACAAAAGTGGGAACAAATCGGATCCTGAAATTTTTTCTTTTATAGGAGTCCCATACCATTTTGCAATCCACAGAAGAGGTTTCCCGTCACAGAGAATTAAATCAGCATTCTTGTAGGCCTCCCTCAGTTCTCCTCCTCGCTCGAGTTGAATAATATGATCCACATTTGGCGTAACAACATATGAATTTTTATTTTCAGCTATTAATTTGTCTATAGCATCTAAGGTCTCTCCCATAGTCAAATTGTCTATCTCTGTATTCATAAACTGCATTCTTGCCATACTTTTACCTTGATCCTTTTCCAAGTAATACTACTCCTACTGTTTGTAGTAAGATCTTTACATCCTGTTTCAGTGACCACTCATCTATGTATTTTAGATCAAGCTTCACTACATCATCAAAATCCTTGATATCGCTTCTTCCGCTAACCTGCCACATTCCGGTAAGCCCCGGTGTAATGCTCAATCTCCTACGATAATAAATATTGTACTGTTCAAATTCGTCCACTGTCGGCGGTCTGGTTCCTACAAGGCTCATATCACCTTTCAATACATTAAAAAACTGAGGCAATTCATCAATACTGGTCTTACGAATAAATTGTCCCACTTTTGTAATTCTGGGATCATTGTCCATTTTGAACATTAAACCCTTTACTTCATTTTGTGCCATGAGTTCTTTCTTTCGCTCTTCTGCATCAATATACATAGACCGGAACTTATACATTTTGAATCTTCTTCCGTTTTTTCCTATTCTGACCTGAGAGAAGAATACAGGTCCCTTAGATTCCAGTTTAATTGCCAGTGCCACAAAAGGAGTCAGTAACAACGTAATTAACGCTCCCACACTTCCTCCTACAATATCCATTAACCGTTTGATCATCATACGACGATAATCCATTTCCGTCATAACATAAGTCATTACAGGCATACCGGCAAATTTTCCAACACTACTGCAGGGGATTTCAAAATCAAACTGTTCTACACAATTATGGCATACTACGCCCATAGCAAGAAACGACTGCACTATCAGTTCCAATTCCTGATTGTTCATGTGAGGGCAATATAAGAGCACCACATCCACCGCACTCTGTCTAGCCACATCAATAACATTCTCTTCTGTTGCCACCACCGGAACTCCATAAATTTTCTCCCCTATATGGTTAGCATCCATCAATGCCATAGTATTCACTTCATAACTCCATGCAGCGTCTTTTTCAATCTGTTGCATGACATGTTCTGCCTCTGCCTCCGACGTCACAACCATGACCTTATCACTGCTACGACTCTTGCTATAATAGCGACGCATATAACTTTTAAATGCAATACGCACCACATAGGTCACAATGGTATTAAGTACAACAAAATAGCCTAACAACAGTCTGGAAAATTCCAGTTCCAGTCGAAAAGCGTAAATGTAGGCACTTGTTGCCAGAAAAAGAATAATATTATAACGCACTACTCTTAACAGTTCATAATAATATCCTCTTTGGAAAAAATGTTTATATTCATTTGTGAAAAAATTATTCAGCATACAGATCAGTAAAAATGGAACATAAATCTGGGCTATCTCCCTGTTTCCCAACGGTGATTCCGTCCCATGGAAACGAATCAGATAGGCCAAAGCATACGACACTGTAATGCAGATAATATCTAATAGAAACAAACCATAACTTTCTATAATCTGATATTTTTTATTATAATTATTCATGTACTACCGTTCTCTCCTTAAACAAAATCTGAGCCAGATATAGCATCGGCAGATTCCATAACACACTGAGAGGTAACAGCTCCACATATCCATACACAGCCATAACACCCAAAGCAATTGTTATATAATATTGTCCTTTCACATTACAATACCACATTCCGGCAGTATACGCAACCAAACACAGAATCAATATTATCCACCCATAATTGAATAAGGTATGGAAATATATACTATCGTATGACTCTTGAGGCATATGCCCCAATACTAAAGTCCATACTTCATCGTACACAAAATTTACAAGGGTAATTCTTCCCGTCAGCAATCTGTTGATCCATATTGAAAACTCTTCATTTTTTTGAGCTATGACAGGAATTATCATAGTCACAACAGCAAGTACCGCGGGAATTGGGATAAAAAACATTGCGTATAATTTTTGCCATTGAAAACGTTTTGCTATCCGATATACCAGAATTGCAACGCATAATACTCCCCATAGCAGAAATCCCGTTCTACATATTAGAATTTTATAAGCACCATACAAAACAATTGTTGCCACCACGTATACATACCATTTAATTTTCTCCCTATATACAACAATTGCCAACAGAAGTATTACAAAAATATTAGCATATGCCATATTGGGAGTATGATACCCATAGCTTTTAATTTCAAGATAATCATCTCCCTTAATCAGCCATATTCCTACATTTTCTATCACTCCCGCCATGACCAGCGTCAGCGTCCCCACCGTCAGCACTGCCTTCTCCCACAGTGCATATTTCATGACCTTATCGAGATTCACATTCTTCGCGCCGAAGATTCCCATAGCCGTGAGGATCAGGGTCTTCTCCCCGTTTCTGAGGAAATTCGCTCCGAGCAGCAGTGTGAATACCCCCATGATCACGATTTCCCGCCAAGTAAAATCCGTCACTGCCATTTTTAGGAGCAGGAACAGTGTTGCCACAGCGAACACGTAGAGGTAGATTCTGTCTTCGGAGTTCAGTCCCATAGAGGTCATGCCCGTCATAGGGAGCAGGAACAGCATATAGAAGATTTCCTGATAGTTTGCTAATTTTTTACGTAATTCCAGCATGTTTATTTTCCTCAGCTTCTACAGATAGCATTTATACACACGCATTATGCCTGTGTATCCTTATCCACCATTTCTCTGCGCATCATTTCCAGTTTATGCACAATGCCTCTGAGTTCTTCTCTCCTTTTATGATTTCGGCTGTTCTTCATAGCCTGCGAATCCAGATATTTCTTCAGGGATTTTTGCATTTCAATCGTATCCAGTAGGAACACATTCTTCTCTTCATTGCCCCATGCATCATAAAACTGCTTATAATATGGCTCAAACAGAGAAACCTGGCGGAACGGATAAAACCGGTTCACGGTCTTACTTTCATGCAGCAGAGAATATGCTTGTACAAAATTTTCAAATGCATCCTTTGTGTTATTCTCTGCCATAGTCTGTTCCATTAACAGTCTTGCCTTGTTGATCTCTATCTGCCAGGAATCATTGTTGAACTTTTTCTTGCTATAAGCCTCCGCATTTGCAAGGTAGACTCCGGCAGTCTTATACTGCTTCATTTCCATGCGCACGATCGCATATTGCAGCCAGAAGAATGGATTCTGCTTGTGGTAGTTCAAATTCTTGGCTTTCTCGAAGATCCTCTCATATCGTCTGAATACAGCTCCGCCTTTCCCCCCAAATATCATCTGCAGGTTCGAATAAGAGATTAACATTCTCAGAGCGTTTCGATATTTGTCAATATAGCTGTTTCTGTCCAGTACCGGAAATACAGTCATCAGCAGCTGCTCTACATCCTGATCATATTTTCCGGTCTTCAGCACATAGTACGCTACCAGTGGAGATTTTATTTCCACACGATTTCTCCGGAAGTCAAAGAATTCCCGGATATTCTGATCATAGATCACCGCAGAGCTCTTCGCCTGTTTGTTCAGCAATATCAATATATCATTCAGCTCAATATCAATAGTTAATGTGTTACATATAAACAACAGTAACGTAATCTCTTTGATATTCTGGTTTTCAAACAAGGTATCTAAAAGCTTCTTAATCTTGCGCTGCATATTCTGTGAATTCAGCAGATCCAACATAATGCTCTTCATTTCCGAATGACAGGTTTTTCTGAGATATTGCATTTTCTGGGCATTACTATCCCCTGCTCTTGTACCCCAAAGAGAATATTCATCTAGCAGTCGGCACATATTTGTCAGTTCTCCATTGGAAAGCTCGTTAATGTCCTCAATCCAGATGGCTTCCTCCTGAATATGAAACCGTGTCAAAAAGCTTCGGTACAGATTATCATTCAAATATGACCTTACCGTAAACAAGAACCGGATATCGCTTTGCTGATAGCGGGACAGCACTTTTACATATTCCGAGTCTATAATACGATTATAATTTTCTATAAAAATAAATTTCAATCCGGGAAGAGTACAGATATAGTCCATGTCATCCTGTATTTCCTGGCTGAGATTTTCCACATAGTAGACAGATCCATGTTTTACCAATTCAGTTTCCAGCTTGCGGAACAACACGGTTTTTCCATTGCCGATATCCGAATGCACAATAATCGCCCGGTAATCTCCGCAAATATTTTTGCAGATGTTTTCGCAGCAATCCCTGTGAATAACGTAGTGATCCTCATAAGCGGAATAAATATTTTTCATGGATATTTTCCCTTGGAAGAACAGATCTATAATCTCACTATCCCGGATTCCCCTGCCGTTTGCGACTTTTTCTTCCTGAACCTGCCGCAGACATCTCAATTCATAGGACGTCTGCTCCGGCACGAAGTCTTTTTCTACCTGTTCCATCCTGTCTGCAAATCCATCGACTCCAATGGACTCGATTTCGCCGAATTTCTCCATATTGAGTCGCATACGCTTGGTTTCTTTCCAGGAAATGAAGATCGTCTTGCTCTTCATGTCTTCACTTTCAGCAAAGATTCTCTGGAGATCAATGTCATAGTCCATGGAGTATCCTATAAAAATCACACTTTTTGATGTCTGAATATCAGCCTTCAGATTAATAGCCCAGTCATTGTCCTGAATGTTGTTGAGCTGATAGGAACCCTTTGTCAGTTTCACTGTAGTCACTACATTTTTTTCTGTAATATTTTTTACATATCCATTCATGTGGATAATTGCATGTCTTGCTCCTGCAATATCTGCCAGAGAGGTTTCCGGAGTCACACTGGTCCGTCTGGTCATTTTCTGTCTTATGGAAGCCAGTTCCATGACATTATCATAATTGGTCGTATAGATTTTCTTCCAGTTCACGGCTGCAATGGTCTCATGGGATTTTGTACATGTTTCGCAGGTAAATTCTTTTGTCAGGAAACGGACCAGATCCATTTTCTGGTTTTTCTCCAGATAGCGTTCTGCAATGTATTCACAATCGCTCTGATCCTCCTGAGAATCCTCTGACACATCTATGCCTCCGTCCTCTATCATCCGGTAACATAATTCACTTCCCAGTGGGAATTCCCTGCCCGCTGCATTTATCGCCCCTTTGCAGAAGCCAGAACCCAAAAATAAAATTGCATTGCCATTTAATGCATGTCTGATTGCTTCTTCAATCGTCATAACCGCTCTCCTTTTACATCAGAATCCGTTTTGCTGTTCTTCCTTTCACACTGTCTCGTTTATTGTACCATATTTTCACAGTCTTTGCACAGTGCTCCGGCTGTTCAACCTGCTATTTTTATTTGATTTTTGGCTTGTTGCAGTTTCTTTTCCATAACACAAAAAAAGCTACCTAGCACGGTAGCTTTTTCGATATAGGGTTCGTTGCCGATCGTACTTTTCTCCATACTTAGCTTTTGGCTACTCCAATGATTGTCTCTTGCATTTCTGCAAATCGTAATTGGCATCTCCCAATCCCTATATGCATTTTATTATATGCATCTTTTCTTGTCAACATACATTTTTGCAAGCAAGCGCTGCAGCAGAAGAGCGACCTAATTACGGTAGCTCTTCCAGATCTTACCTCTAAGTAGTTCCATATAGTAACGGAATTCAGTACTTCTACCGTATAATATCAGAAATACCGCATGAAATACAACTACTGCTACCACTCCGCCTACGAAAAACTGCAGCCAGGGGTTCCATCCCTTCATTCCTATGGTACATGCTTCCGTGATTCCCAATGTCACCAGCAGTACCAGCAAATGTTCCGCGGTCTTCCCCACATACTGTCCATACGACATATCAAACAGTGGTTTGCACACGTATTTCGGGTAACTGTACAGGTAGACGATTTCCATGCTGATGATCGTTCCGAGGAAGACACCTGCTGCCCCCATCAGCTTCGCCAGTACGATGGATACCACCAGATTGATCCCCGCCTCCAGCAGGGGAATTCTCCGGTCTTCGTGGAAGATGCCGGCCGCCTCCTTGAAAGTATTCACGGAGGCCCGCATTCCATCCAGATAGAAGCTCACGGCCAGTACAAATAATACGCTTTTATCGAAGAGGAACTCCTCACCCAGCCACAGTACGATCAATGGCTGCATCACGGCATACATTCCGACGGTCACGCATCCGAAACACCAGAAATTGATGAAATCGATTTTGCGGTAAATATCTCTGTTTCTCTCCGGATTGCTGTCTAACAGGAAGTTACCGACGCTGTTGGTCAGGATCTCGAAGATCCGCACCAGAAGTGCCCGTACTCCGGATATCACCAGATAATAGTTCGTGTAGAGGTTCATCACCTGCAACCCAAGGACACCGGTGATCACGATACTGTCACTGCCGGTGACCAGCATTTTTCCGATCTTATGACAGAACAGTCCCTTTACCTTGACGATGATATCCTGCCGGACCTCTTTTTCCACCGGTTTCACATTTTTTTCTCTGGTGAAAGGATATTTCTGCCGGATATACAGGGAAGTCAGTATATTGGGGATGATCTTGCCCAGTGTCTTGATGATTAGGAACAGGATATAACTGTTGCAGAATACCAGGGCACCGATCTGTAGGGCATTCTGTATGACATACGTCACGAAATAGATGGCATCCGGTATGTAGTTTTTCAGGTCTGCGTAGAGCAGGGACTTCTTATAGGCCAGAAAATAAGAGCTGATACAATCCGCCAGGAACAATGCATAGATCAGGTAGATACTATCCGGGATCTGTGCATCACCTACCAGTCGGGGAAGCAGCAGTCCTACCGGGATACCAATGAGCAATACCACACCGGAGATTGCCAGATAGCAGCGCTTATAGAACAGGAGCAGGGAATTGATCTTCTCCTCATCCCGTTCCGCCACCGGGCGGTACATATGGTAGATGATGGCAGTGCCGATCCCCAGATCCGCCAGTGACATCATGGAGATGATGCTGCTGAACAGTCCGTTGATACTGTTATATTCCGCCCCCTTGGTGGCGATCAATGTCTTCTGTACCACAAATGCGGTGATCAGGAATACCGCATTTGTCAAAAACGAGGTCATGACATTGATAAATGATTTCTGTGTTCTCTTCATCGGTTACCCTTCTTTACAGGCTGTCCATAATGCAATGTATTGTCTTGTAATATTTTCCAGAGAATATTCCGGGAATTCTTCCATCGTCTCCGGTTGTGTCAGGGCATAATTCATCTGTTTTACCCAATCCACTACCGAATAGGGATCCTGTACATAGACAGCCTTTCCCTGCGTCACTTCCTCCAGGCAGGATTCCCGGGTCATTACGACCCGCTTGCCCTTCCGCATGGCTTCGATGGGTGGCATGCCAAAGCCCTCAAATACGCTGGGGAACAGGAACAGGCGGCAGTTCTCATACAGGCTGTCCCGCTCGGCATCAGATACGAATCCCGTCAGCACTACACGGTCCTCTATCCCGTATTTTTGCAGGATTGTGTTCATTTCCCCGCTGTTCTGTCCCACACCGCTGAGCACCAGTTTTTCATTGTCTGCCCATACACTGAGGACCTTCAGCACCGTTTCTATATTTTTATGCGGGAGCAGGGAACTCACACAGTAAAAATATTCATCTGCCCGGATGCCGTATTTATTCGCCAAAGGGGCGAAATCACAGGTCTTTCCTTCCGTAATGATCGGATTATAAATGGTCGTCACTTTTTCTCTGACTTTCGGATAATGCCGGATCAGATCTTCTTTGCAATAATCGGAGATCGTTACAACTTTCCGGGCACTTCGGCAGGTGTAGTCCCATGCATAGTGCAGGAACATCCGTCTCGCCTTGGAGAAATACTGCGGATAATGCAATGCCTGCAGATCATGGATCACTGCTGCATAGGGAATACTTCCACGAGTTCTCGGCTTACTGTATACCGGAATAAACATGACATCTACCCCTGCCTTTTTAGCATAGGTATCCAAATGGAGATTCTCCCACAGAATGCGCTTCGGCTGTCTGGCGCAGTTTACCGGGCATCTCTCCAGATGCATGTGCGAACATTTCTCATAATGTTGAAACGTATCTGCGTTGTCCTGTGCCACAAATAATATATAATGGTTTTCCGTATCATATTTTGCCAGACCGTTTAACAGATTGCGGATAAATGATTCCGTACCGCCACAGATACCGGGTCTGACCCATAAAAGATCCACTCCTATATACATGTCTGTCCGCTTTGCCTCCCAAAATTTTCTATTTCATGATTCCGTTGATTTCATGTTTTTATACCGGTACAGGACCCTATCCCAGAATCATTTTTGCCGCTTCAATAGCTACACATTCAATCAGATACCACCTGCTATACCCATTAATACGATAACAGTACAGGTATCTGTCCCGGATCCGCTTCTTCGCCGCTTTCAGATCCTTGTGATTGCTGGCGCCGCCCATGTGGAAATTCGCCAGTACCTGATCCACGGTAACGATCTGTCTGCCCTGTTTCCGCATCTGGAGGAAAAATCCATAATCGTCATGAATTCCCAGCTGGCGGAAAGGATATTTTTTATAACATTCCGCCCGCACAAAGGTCGTAGGATGATTCCAGTCTCTGGAGGTCTGGA
>OKRY01000892.1_pt1 | contig 24717 bp, 20 predicted proteins | sample 1601121 | NCBI WGS metagenome assembly OKRY01 (sample SAMEA3541546, study PRJEB24748) | human gut metagenome | biome: human gut; feature: human-associated habitat; material: faeces | place: China | collected 2012
GGTGAAGACCGCACCCTCTCGCTCATCGACAACTTTCTGGACTCGCTGCCGGAAGACGAGAAAGAGGAAACAGAGAAAAAGAAGAAGCGCAAGCCCACCGCGGCTGATGCGGCCGTCGACTACGTCTCCTATCTTCTCGCCACAGAGAGCGAGGAGGAGAAGGAGGAAGAAGAGAGGAATGCACCGCAGATGAAAGGACAGGAGTTGATAGATAATTTTATCAACAACGAGGGCGGTAAAATAAAACTCAAAGACGAACCGGAGTTCACACCCGATATCGAGGAAGAGTCTAATGACGAGGATAAAGCGGACAAAGATGGGTATTTCACCCAGACTTTAGCCAAAATATACATCCGACAAGGCCGTTATGATAAGGCTTTGGAAATTATTAGGCGATTAAATTTGAATTATCCGAAAAAAAATAGTTACTTTGCAGACCAAATCCGTTTCTTAGAGAAACTGATACTGAACAGTAAAAATAACAAATAAAAAATAGTAAAGAAAAATGTACACACTTTTCATTGTACTGATTTGCCTGGCATCACTGCTGATGATCTTCATCGTCCTCATCCAGGAATCAAAAGGTGGTGGCCTTGCAAGCAATTTCTCTTCCACCAATGCCATCATGGGCGTGCGTAAGACGACAGACTTCATTGAGAAAGCTACATGGGGCCTTGCCGCTGCCATGGTTGTCTTCAGCGTTATCTGTGCTTACACAGCTCCCCAGGCTGTCACCGACGAGAGCGTTCTCGAAAAGACTGCCACAGAGACACAGACCACCAACCCTACCAATACACAGGGCTTCGGTGCTGGTCAGCCTGCTCAGCAGGGTGCACAAGGTGCTCAGGGCGCTGCTAAAGCTCCGGCTCAGGGCGCTCAGAAGGCTCCTTTAGCACCGGTTCAGCCTGCAAAATAAAGAAATTTTGAAAAAAGTTCCGAATTTGTTTTGCGGTTTAAAATAAAAGCCGTACCTTTGCACTCGCTTTTAAGACATAAAGCAAAACAACACGGTGGGTGTAGTTCAGTTGGTTAGAGCGTCAGATTGTGGTTCTGAATGTCGTGGGTTCGAGTCCCTCCTCCCACCCCTCCGAAAAATCCTTGTAGTCTTTCGACTACAAGGATTTTTGTTTTTGTCATTTTCTTATCGCTCAGAACCGTTTCAGATACAGGCGCCGGTCACTGCCCGTCAGCGTCAGCTTACTGCCATGGATGGTGTAGGAATACGTCTTGTTCAGTTGATCCATACCAAAAGGTGCCAGGAGACTAACATCCGTAGAGAGAGAGTCAGTATCGTAGGAAGGGATATAGACATTGCCGATGGTCAGATTGCCATCATTAGCAGTAAAGCGGCACAGCACCGTACTGATTTCGTCCGACTTATCGCTCAACTCCAGCAGCTTCTGCTGAAAAGACCAGAAGATGAGCTGATTGCTGAGATCCGACACTGAGCTCACCGTAGTAGCGCCCGCAGCATCGGTGGAGAGATATTCGATACGCTCCAAATGCCAGAAGCCCTCAAGATCTCCGTCGCCACTGACTTTGTCTGTATTGAAAGAGCAAGCGGCAAGGAAAGAAATAGATAGGATGGAAAAGAGGAAAAGAAATATATTGCGTCTCATCATTGTCTAAAACTTTAGCAGCCCCGTCTTCGAGACTGTGAATTGAAAACCATAGTTGTTACCATTGAGGATGCTACCGAAGTCGGCACCAAATCCAGCCTTGACATCCAAGCCGTTCAAGAACTTATGGCGCAGGCTATGGAAAGAATAGGTAGTCTCAGCGAGGACGCTGACATTATGCCGTTCTTTCGTAAAAGGCTGCGTATAGGTTCCCCACCCTTTCTGATAGGTAGCGAGCACACGATAACGGAAGCTGTCGTTGGGGTGCCCGCCAAGACCAAGGTGGAAGGCGATGAAGCGGTTGTCCTCAATGTCGAGCGACCCATCTGTGTTGTATATCGGCGAGCGGTACAGCGGATTACCCATCACCTGCCCCCAATGCTGGTAGCCGGCATAGAATCCATGGTTGTAGAAGTTGTCGCGGCCACCGATATGGTCGGGGATGGGCGAGGTATGGTCGTGGTAGATAGGTCCACTCTGGTACTTGGTATACAGATATTCAAAGACGATATCGTTGAGCCAGGCGTCAGGCTTGTGGTTGTATTCCACACCCAGCATCCAGTCTTTGAGATCATAGATGGTATAGCGGTGCTTCTTCTTCACCTGCCATTCCTCACCCTCACCATAGCCGTTATAGTCAACGAGAAACATAGCGGAATGGTCTTCAAAGAATTTGTCAGCATAGACAGCGAATCGGTTGCTCTCCCCGTCATAGCTCAGGCGAGCCACCCAGGAGCCTAACATATCGCCCTCTACATTCTTATAGACAACCTCTCCGGGATCGCTGCCGCCACCGAAGACGGCATGCCAATAATCTTTAATCCCCGTGCCACCTTTCATCTCTATCATATTTCCTGCCCTATCAGGGTAATAGAGTTTACCCCCGAAGAGGCTCACCATCTCCAAGCCCATCTCAAAAGCCCATGGACAGAAGGCGTCCTCATTGCCTATCTTCAGATAGCCGGCTTTAGAATGGTAGAGCACATCATCGGTGTATTTATGCGCATGCGCCGTGAAGTCGCCTTCCCATCCGCCATCGGTGAGCATACCGAAAGCGAGATGCCCTTTCAGATGCAGCCAGCCGCGCGTCAGCGGCACCGTCCAATAGTCGGGCAACGCCAAACGAATCTGCGGCACTGGACGCGCATTGATACCGAGCGTCTGCGACCCGCTGCTGAGCAGTTGATTTTTCAGCTGCATCGGCTCTTCCTTAGCACCTATCGTCAGTGTGCCATGAAGCCAACGGCCCTCCACATAAGCTTGTTGCAGCACCACGTCGCTGGTATAGTTGACGGGGATGGCCACATCGACGCCATAGCCTAAGCCCAGCCGACGGTCTGCATCGGCCGACAACGGGCGGAAGATACTGCCTCGCACATAGCCATTGGTCTCGTCGAGTGAACTGAGACCGTAGTGGTTGGCATTGAGCCACAAAGGTGTTTTTCCATCCGAGAAGCTTCCCTGCATCTCTACCCTATAGGTCAGACTGTCGACAGGGCTCCACCGGTGCCTGCTGCTTCCGTCCGTACTATTTCCGCCAAAGGCAAAGAGTTGGGAAAGGAGAAGAAACAGGCCAAGAGTTAAAGTCTGTAGTTTCATCAATTTTTACGTATCCGTTTTGAAGCTACAAACTTACAAAAATAATTCGATTTACTACGCTTCTTGCGCACATTTCCCAAATAAAAGCTCCGGAAACAGAGATTGTTTGCTAAATTTACAAGTGCAGAGTAAGCCTTTGACACGCTCTTCTCAAGCAAAGGATACGCCCTCGGCTATCTCATAGGGATTTTCCTTACCCCGATAGGGAAAATCCTTTCACGGGTTGAGAGATTATGCCTACCTTTGCATCAGAAAAACAAAAATCATACGATTATGAAAAAGTTTATTTTTGCCCTTGTGATGCTGTTTACCATGACAGTCTCGGCTTCAGCCATGAGCTACTCGCAAGCCCGCGATCAGGCGCTCTTCCTGACCGACAAGATGGCCTATGAGCTCAATCTCACCGATGAGCAGTATGAGGCGGCATACGAAATAAACCTTGACTACCTCATGCGCATCGACAACTACGACGACCTCTACGGTGTCTACTGGCGTCAGCGCAACCTCGACTTAAGTTATATTCTCCTCGACTGGCAGTACAACGCTTATTGCGCCGCATCTTATTTCTATCGCCCCCTCTACTGGGATGGCGGCTACTGGCATTTCGGCATCTATGCCCGCTACCCGCACCGCGACTACTTCTACTTCGGCTGCCCGAACTTCGTCTTCACTTACACCGGTGGTCACAGCTGGTATATGAACGGTGGACGCAGCTGGTATTACGGCCGTCGGTGGGATGGTCCCCGCGACTTTGGTCCTCACCCCGGCATGCGCGTCAGATTCGACGATGGCAGATATGGCCACGGCTACCGCTATGAGCCCGGCAGAAGGACTTGGGCGTCAGCTCCCGGCAACATGCCGCAGCGTGGCAACACCCAGCAGGTCGGCAACCGCACCTTCGGCAACTTGCAGCGTGGTGGTGTCAACGACAGCCCGCTCCGCAACCGCACCTTTGGCTCTGGTTCAACAAGACCTTCCACCAACGGCACACGCTCTTTCGGAATGCCACGGCAGAGCAGCACACGCTCTACGGTGAACATGCCGTCAGAGAGCTCTAACCGCACTTTCGGCAACCGCTTCTCCAGTGGCGACTCTCAGCCGGCACGCTCCTTCTCGCCATCCACACGCTCGACCAGCCAGCCCTCACGCTCCTTCGGCGGCAGCTTCGGAAACCGCAACTCTGGTGGCAGCTTCGGAGGGCATAGCGCAGGCAGTAGCTTCGGAGGCCGTAGCACGGGCGGAAGCTTTGGCGGAGGAAACTCCGGCTCTTCAGCAGGCGGGGGGCACTTCGGAAGAAGATAACAACCGCTGAGCCACTATCAGTTAGAGCATCAGCACACGTATCTCGGCATTGTGCATCTTCACAATCTCATTCATCGGCTTGTTGAAATAGACGCTCTGAATGGCCTTGTTGATGATGCCATGCCCGACAGCCAACACGATCTTATCAGGATAAGTTACTTTGAGCCACGTCAGGAAATTTCTGGCGCGGCTTTTTAATGATTCCAACGACTCCACATCATCGGGCCATTCGGTATGCTCCAGGTCAGGGATAAACTTTCCCGTAAACGAGCCCCAGTCGCGCTCACGCAGCAACGGTGTGGTGACGATATTCTCCCGCTTCACACCATGACCGGCAGCGATAATCTCACATGTCTGGATAGCACGGTTGAGATCGCTGGCTACAAAGACATCAATATGTTCACCTTTCATCTTCTCTGCCACCTCACGGGCCTGGGCTCTGCCTGTCTCGTTGAGCTCACCACCCTGGTGGCCCTGTAAAATTTGCGCTTTATTGGCCACAGTCTCACCGTGGCGCACAAGATATAATGTTGTCATAATGCTGCAAAATTACAAAGAAATCGAGACAACAAACACCTTTTCAGCGAAAATCCCCTTTCTTTGAAGATTTTACACTATCTTTGCATCAAACTTGCTTAAGCTATGAAAGTATTACAAAGTTCTATCTTCCGCGCCTTGAGCGCCATCGCCGTAGGTGCGCTCTTGGTGAAATACCGTGAGCAGACCGTGACATGGATCACCATTGTCATCGGCGTTGTCTTCTTCGTTTCCGGCCTTATCAGCTGCATCGCCTACTTCTCTGCTAAGCGCAAGAGCAACGGTGAGGATTACGACATCTACGATGCCCAGGGCCACCTCATCGCCCAGTCGAAGCCTGCATTTCCTATCGTAGGCCTTGGCAGTCTCATCCTTGGTGCCATCCTGGCGCTGCTGCCCACGACCTTCGTCAACGGACTCACCTATATGTTGGCCGCCATCCTTATCTTAGGTGCCGTCAACCAGTTTTTCAACCTCACCATAGCCACCCGTTTCGCCCATATCGGCTTTATGTGGTGGATAGTTCCGGCCCTCATCCTGCTCTTGGGCATCATCGCCCTGATAAAGCCGTCGGCCATCGCCTCGGCCCCACTCCTCGTCATCGGCTGGTGTATGATGGTCTATGGCGTAATAGAAATCATCAACAATATCAAGATTCACCAATGCCGCCGACGCGTGAAGCATGCCACAACGAGCACCGGGGCAACCTCCGACCATGCTGCGGAGACTGCCCCGGTATCAGACGACGCTTCCGAAGATACTACGGAACCAGCGTCTTGATATAGTTTGTCAACATTCCTATGCCCTTGACATTCTCCCCACCTTCAGGGATAATGACATCGGCATAGCGCTTTGTAGGTTCTATAAACTGCTCATGCATCGGCTTGAGCACCTTCAGATACCTGTCCACGACCATCGACACCGTACGTCCGCGGTCGATAGTATCGCGCTGGATATTGCGAATCAGACGCTCGTCAGAATCACAGTCGACGAAAATCTTCAAGTCCATCATATCGCGCAGCCGCTTGTTGATGAGCGTCATGATGCCTTCGATGATGATGACCGGCTTGGGCTCCACATGAACGGTTTCCGGCAACCGGTTGCTGAGAATATAAGAATAGGTAGGCTGCTCGATGGCATGACCCTGCCGCAGCTCGTTGACCTGCTTGATGAGCAACTTCCAGTCGAAAGCGTCAGGATGGTCAAAGTTGATGGCCTTGCGCTCCTCCGGCGTCATGCCGGTCGTGTCATTATAGTAGGAGTCCAAAGGCACTACGGCCACAAAATGCGGAGGCAGAGCCTCCACAATCTTTCGCACCACCGTGGTCTTGCCCGACCCTGTGCCGCCGGCAATACCTATGATTGTTATCTTGTTGTTTTCCATATCAGCTATAGGGATTTATCGTTGTCATCATACAAGCCCAGTTCGGCGAACATCCTGTCGTAGAACTTTGCCTTCTCCTCAACTTTCATCGGGTAGGCGCGGCTGGAGCTCGGCTCACGGTAGAGGCCAATCTCTCTTCCTTCGAAGAGGAAGTCGCGGTGCTCACCCATCTTCATTTTCCGGGCGTCGATGCCATAGTGCTCGGTGAAGAGCGTGGTGGCCAGCTGCCCGGCTGCCAACACGCCCCGGCAGAGAGTCAGCGCACGGAGCATTCCGTCAAGGTCGGCCTGCTCCACCACTTCCAAGTCTTTGTCAGAGGCTGTCCCCGTCGTACGGCGGATGCGCAGACAGGTGTCGAAGATGGCAATGCCCTTCTCACGCAGGAAGGCTTTCAGCGCGTCAAGACGGTAGGTCTTATGCTCGGTATCAACGAAATGCAGTTTGTCGCCAAAGAAGCAGATGCCGATGATGCGCCACATGTCGTTGGTGAAGTTGGGGTAATACCATTCCATGCACCAGCGCTTGGGAGCCGGCGGAAAGGTGCCGAGCATCAGCAACCGCGCATGGGCGGGCAGAAAGGGCTCAAAAGGGTGTGTCTCTATCGGAAGAGCGTCTGTAGAATCTGACATTATTATATATAAATTACCTGGAGACTATTTTTATTTCTCCTTCGCCTTCAACTCCTCCAACTCCTGACTGCACTGCTCCATGAAAGCTTTCTCAGCCTCCGTATACGCAGGCAGAGAGAGGTCGCCGAGCTTCCCGGCCTTGACACCCTGCTCTTTGACAAGGTAGACGACGGTGGGCAGGTGGTCGCTATAGCCGTCGAGCCATACGCCACCAGCCGTCGTGCGGCGCGTGTTGCCTTTATATTTACCCTCTGTCTGGAAGAGGTAAGGCATGCGCTGAACCTCATTCTTAAAGAATTTCAGCGTAGAGAAGTCTTTCTGACCATTCTTGTTCAGCAGATTTGGCGAGAGGATAATTTGGTCGAAGAGATTCCACGAACCCTGATACTGCAAGGTGCCAGTGCCCTGCTTGGCCAGCACATTATACCAAGGATTATACATATCATCCTTGCCCACCATAGCTATCTCCTCCTTTGCCGAGAGCACGTTGTGCATACTCTTGTCGGTAGGGTCGTCATTCATATCTCCCATGACAATGACCTTGCAGTCTTTATCCTGCGCCATGACACGGTCCTTGACAGCCTTTATCTGAGCGGCACCCACCTCGCGGTAGTAGCTATCGTTGAAACGGCTGGGCAGGTGGTTGACGATGAACACCACGTGCTCACCGGCCAGGGTGCCGCTGACGGCGAGGAAGCCACGCGTGCGGAATTTGCTGCTCTGCTTCTCCGTAGGGATATAGGGATAGAGCCGCACGTCGGCCACCTTGAACAGCGAGGGCTGATAGAGAAGTCCACAGTCCACACCACGAAGGTCAGGACCCTCAACATGGCAGAATTTGTAGCCCCGGGCTGCTAACGCCGGCTGACTGCAGAGCCCGGCTAAGACGTTGTCGTTCTCTATCTCCGAGACACCGACAACGGCGCAGCCCACACCCGGCAGCATGCGCGTGCCCATGTCGCTGAGCGCCCGCGCCATGTTGTGCAGCTTGTGGCTGTACTTCATGCCATTCCACTTATAAGAGCCGGAAGGCAGAAACTCGTAATCATTCTTGCCAGCGTCGTGGCAAGTGTCGAATAAGTTCTCGAGGTTGTAAAAACCGATGCCATAGACATTAAACTTCTTCTGCGCCGAGGCTGTCAGGCAGAAAACGAATGCTATGAGGATTGTTGAAAATAACTTCTTAAACATGCTCATTCATATTTTCTGCAAATTTCGGAAATTAAATCGAAACTAAACAACTTTTAAATGAAAAAATAACATTAAAAAACTGCTAATATCATAAAAATAGACTATCTTTGCAGCATATATAAACAATCACACAACATCTTTTATGCAGAAAAAGCTTATCATGGCCATGGCGCTCCTATGCTCCGCCTCCACGACGTGGGCGCAGGAAGACTCCATCAGCATCGGAGAGGCGGCTTTCACCTTCACCGAGGCACAGCTTGGCGAGGACGACAACATGGAACAGACAGTATCTATTGTAGGTTCCAGTTCAAATGTGTATGCCTCCGAAGTGGGGTATCTTTTCTCCCCTGTACGTTTCAGGTACAGAGCTTTCAACCAAAAGTACAATGACATTTATATCAATGGTACTCCTGTCAACGACATGGAATCAGGTCAGTTCCGCTACTCACTGGTAGGTGGTCTGAACCAACAGACCAAAGGTATGGAGAGCGCTCTGCCTTTCGAGGCCAACAACTTTTCTATGAGCGGGATGGGGGGGTCTAACAATTACAACTTCCGACCCGCCGCTATGCCCACCGGGCATCGTGTCACGCTCTCTGGTGCCAACAGAAACTACACCTTAAGAGGCATGTACACTTATAATAGTGGACTCAACGACAAGGGCTGGGCCTACTCATTTAATGTAACCTACCGCTGGGCTAACCCTGGCTATGTAGAAGGTACATTCTATAACTCTCTGTCCTATTTCTTAGGCATTCAGAAGCTCATCAACAGCAAGCACTCCTTGGCTTTCTCTACATGGGGCAACCCCACAGAGCGATCCACACAGGGTGCCTCTACAGACGAGATGTACTGGCTGGCCAACGACTACCAGTATAACCCTTATTGGGGATACCAGAATGGCAAGAAGCGTAACTCACGTGTAGTCAACGACTTTGCGCCGTCTGCTATTCTTACATGGGACTGGACCATCAACGACAAGAAGAAACTCACCACCTCGCTGTTCAGCAAGTACGCTATGTATAAGAGCACAAAGCTCAACTATAATGGCGTGGAGAATCCGCAACCTGACTACTACAAGCGGTTGCCCTCCAACTATTATGACGTTTGGGGCGTGAACGAGACTTATCGCACCAATCAGGCTTACCAGAATTTCCTTGAGGCTGTCGACTACCTTTCCAACTCAAAGGCTGCGCGACAGATAGACTTTGATAAGCTCATCTATGCCAACCACAACGCCAATGCACAAGGCGCTGACGCTCTATACTACATCCAGGCGCGCCACAGCAATGTGTTCAACATGACGCTATCTTCTACCTTCACCACTCAACTGACGCAGAAGAGCGTGCTGAACCTCGGCGCTTTCGGTACACACAATGTTGGCTACCATTATCAGACAATGGATGACCTGCTGGGTGCTTCCTCTTTCCACAATATTAATAACTATGCGCTTGGCACCTATTCCGCCAATGACAGCAAGTTGCAGTATGACCTGAACAATCCCAACGCTCAGGTGGGCGAAGGTGATAAGTTCGGCTACGACTATAACATCCTTGTCAACCGCGTAATGGGATGGACAAGCTATGCTGAGGACTTCGGTATTGTACACTACATGATAGCAGGCCGCTTAGGCTACAAGAGTATGCAGCGAGACGGCAAGATGCGCAATGGTCTTTTTGCTGACAACTCTTACGGCAAGAGCAAGACAGCCGAATTCGTAGAAGGTGGCATCAAGGCCAGTGGCAACTTCAATCTTGGACACGGCAATACCATCACGCTCGGCATGGGCTATGACAGCAAAGCTCCCGAGGCTAATGTGGCCTTCGTGGCCCCAGAGATGAACAACGACTTCGTGACCGGACTCCACAACGAGCATGTCTTCTCTGCAGAAGTGGGCTACCAGCTTTCCACACCCTGGCTCCACGCTAACATCAACGGCTACTATAGCCACATCACAAATGCCACAGAGTGGACTTGCTTCTATTTTGATGACGTAAACAGCTTCACTTATAATTCTCTCACCGGACTGAAGAAAAACTATTATGGTGTTGAGGCTGGTATGACCTTCAAACTCAGTTCTGCCTTCGACCTCAAACTCCTTGGCACGTTGAGCGACGCTAAGAATACCAGCGACGCTAATGTAAGCTACCTGCTATCCACACAGGGCACTGTTAACAAGGATATAGCCCGAGTGAAGAATATGCGCGAAAGCGGCACACCGCTCACAGCAACAAGCATTGGCGTGAGCTATCATCAGCATGGATGGTACATTGACTTGAACGCCAACTGGTATGACCGCATCTACCTGAGCTACTCGCCCTATTATCGTTATCAGGCAGTTCTCGACCGTGTGGCTTCCAACAATGGAGTGAGCAGCATCGATCCTTCTCCACAAGATCAAGGTCATGGTGGATGGATGTGCGATGCTTCTATTGGCCGTAGCATCTACCTCAAGCACGGAAGCCTCTCCATCAACCTTATGCTCACCAATATTCTGAATAATCAGAAGATTGTGACGGGCGGTTATGAGCAGAGCCGTTCTGACTTCTCTGTGACGAACTCACAGCGCTCATATATCTTCTCAAAGAATCCAAAGAAGTACTATGCCTTCGGCACCAATGGCATGTTGAACATTGCATATAAATTCTAAATGACGCACATAAATATGAAAACATTCAGATATCTATTGATGCTTATCCTGGGTTGCGCCCTCACCACCGCCTGTATCGATGGCGACCACGATGAGGCCAGCGACAGCGAGACTCAGGCTAAGCTCGGCAACAGCTCCATACAAGAGACCAATGTGGTGACCATAGCTCAGCTGAAACAGCGCTACAGCAATGCCATCCGCACAGCCTACCGCTATGAAGAGATTACTGAGGACATGCAGATCAAGGGCGTTGTGACAGGTAATGATATTCAAGGCAATCAATATCAAGAGATAACCCTTCAGGACGAGACAAGCGCCATCGTTATCCCTATCGAGGAAGGTGGTCTTTGTGGCTATCTGCCCTTAGGAGCCGAGGTCATTGTTGATCTCAAAGGACTCTACATAGGTAGCTATGGCCTTCAAGCTGAAATCGGCACCCCCTTTACTAATGCCCGAGGCAATACCTACGTGAGTCGCATGAACCGATACGTATGGTACAAGCACTTCAAACTCACAGGAAATACCAAGACCATAGAGCCAGAAGTGTTTGCTGATGGAAGTACTAAAACGACATGGAATCTCAATGAAGATGACGGCAAGTTAGGAGTCATCAAGAATGTCACTATCAAAGAGGCAAACGGTAAAGCAACCTTTGCCAATTATTCTGCCGGGCCAGGCAATGTAAGCATCCACTTCAATGAGCAGCCTTCTTCAGTGGTGATGTACAACAGCAACTATGCAGACTTTGCCGCTAACATTCTACCCTCAGGGAAAGTAAATGTTACAGGTATTGTGAAGCGCTACAACTCCACTTGGGAGTTCATCATTCGTACCATTAACGACGTAGAAGAAGTAAAATAAGAAAATAATCATAACAAGAACATACAATGAAAAAAATCATTTATTCCTTCATCGCACTGGCCATGGCGGTCATGACACTTAGTAGTTGTGAGGATGTCCCCGCACCTTACGACACAGACTATAATGGCAGTACCCCAACGACACCAGTCGAGGTAAACCCAGCTGGTGACGGCACCCTGGCTTCTCCTTATAATATCGCCCGCGCACTGGACCTTATTGATAAAGGCACCTACACCTCTGACAATGTCTATGTGAAAGGTATCGTCTCGGGTACGCCTTCTATTGACACAAGCTACGGCAACGCCACTTATTACCTCGTTGACGCAACAGGAAATACCAATCGCTTGGAAGTATATCGCGGTTATTACTACGACGGTAACAAGTTTACCGCTACCGACCAAATCAAGGAGGGTGATGTTATCGTAGTGTATGGTACACTGACCAACTACAATGGCACCAAAGAGATTACCTCTAAAAGTTCTATCGTCTCCATCAATGGGCAGACAAGCGGTGGTGGCAACACCCCGACACCTGACGAGCCTAAAGGTGATGGTTCTCAGGCAAATCCATATAATGCCGCCGCTGCCAACAAAGCCGCTGCTGCACTCTCAGCTGACGGCAAGTTAGAGAATATCTATGTGAGCGGTATCGTCAGCAAGATAGGTGAAATAAGCACTCAATTTGGAAACGCTACTTATTATCTTTCTGAGGATGGTACTACATCAGGCGAACAGTTTGAGGTCTTCCGCGGTCTCTTTACTAATGGAGCGAAGTTTACCTCTGAGGACCAACTTAAGGTTGGACAGAAAGTTACTGTCTTAGGTACGCTTGTCAACTTTAAGGGCAACACTCCGGAAATGGCACAAGGCAGCAAGATTGTCTCCATTGAAGGTAGCGGCACAACACCGGAGAATCCCGAGACACCAGGCACAAGTGAGGGCATAACTATTGACGGAACCACTGTGACCTTAACGAATTCAAAGGCTACGGCTGGCACAGAGTCTGTAACCTTAGACTTAAATAGTCTTGGTCTCAGCAGCAACAGCGAGGTCTCAGGCCCTTATTCATTCTCTGATGGTACCACGTTTACAGTGGCTCAAGGCAAAGGGATGAATGCTCCAATATATCATTCTGGCACTAAAGGCTTCAGAATTTATGCTTGCAACACTATCACTTTCAATGCGATAAAGAAGATCGCAAAAATTGTATTCACATGCGATAGCTATAAGGGCACAGACTATGTAGGAAACGCGACACAAACCATCACCTTTGATGGTAATACCGCAACCTACAACAACTACAACGCAGAAGGAAAAGGTGGCACACAAATACGAATAAAGACCATCACCATCACTTACGCTAAATAGTTTGCGAGATTTTTCTTAGTCTCATCATCGGACTATATCATTTATCCCCAGGGCGCCTACACCAAGCGGCCCCCTGGGGATATTTCGTTCATTTCACTAAGGCCCAATCCTTTGGGACAGGGTATTGCCGGAGGCGCCGTACATCTCTGTCCCCCTGTGGTATGCCTTCTTCCACGTATTGGTGATGAATAACAGACGATAAATGATAGGTGTTGAGTGATGATTGATAGACAATAGATAAGCATGTCATTGCTCATGAGAAGTTGTTTCTCCTTATATGGCATGACAATGTACGGCATATGCCACGCAACTCTACGGCATATGCCAACGAATTCTACGGCATATGCCAACGAACTCTACGGCATATGCCAACGAACTCTACGGCATATGCCACGCAATTCCTTGCTGTTTGCGCACGTACGTGTGTCCTCGTTGCCGGTATTGCCGTAGGGGCGGGGGTTATCCCCGCCCTAACCCCAAGGGACAAATATCTGTCCGTATAACATATCAAAACCGTATAGCAATACCCTGCAGAGTTAGGGCGGGGATAAACCCCGCCCCTACGGTGTCACCGGCAATACCATTGCGGTGTCACGGCAATACCATTGTGGTGTCACCCGCAATACCATTGTGGCATCACGGGCCATTTGTAACGAAATAAAAAGCTCAGCGATAAGGAAATAGTCGGCAGAAAATTTGGTAGGGTGGAGAAATCTTTGTAATTTTGCACCCGCTATTATTGGCAGAACATTATTAATTACATCATAAGAAAACAATGAAAAAAGGTATTCATCCAGAAAACTATCGCCCCGTCGTGTTCAAGGACATGTCCAACGGCGATATGTTCCTTACAAAGTCTACATGCAAGACTACAGAGACAGTAGAGTTTGAAGGCGAGACTTACCCCGTGGTAAAGGTAGAAATCTCAAGCAGCTCTCACCCCTTCTATACTGGTAAGAGCAAGCTCGTCGACACAGCAGGTCGTGTTGACCGCTTCATGAACCGCTACGGTAAGCTGAAGAAGTAATACTCGGGACGAAATCCTAAGTAAAGATAAATAAAGTGCGGTAGAACGTAGTTGCATATGCGTTCTGTCGCACTTTTTTGTTACGGCATACTCCGTTTTTAACAACTCACACCCTATGAAAAAGTTTTTCTATCTTATCTTCTTCTCCGTCTTTCTCTATTCGTGTGGAAGTGACTCTAATGATGGCAATGGAGAAGAAATACTTCCCGACACTCCCCCCGCGGTTAGTGCCAACACAAATGCCAATAACACCTTAGTACATACCGAATATGGACGGTTAGAGGTGCCACATCTAAAGGGCGGCCACTCCCGTGTACTCATCCACCGCGTAGACATCTATGGTGTAAATTACATGACAGAATGGGACGACGTGAAGAAATCGCAGCGGTGGAGCTGTTATATCCTTGATAAGAAAACACTTCAGCAAAACACAACTCGTTTTGATGAAGGATATTTATTTGACGACCAGATTCCCGACTCTCTGCAGTGGACCTCGGACCCATTCTATGGTTCGGGCTATGACCATGGTCACATCTGCCCCTCTGCGGACCGTCTTTGCTCGAAAGAAGCCAACTATCAGACCTTCTATCTGAGCAATATGCAGCCCCAATTCAATTCATTCAATGCCGGTGTATGGGCAAACATGGAGGCTGCAGTGCGCAATCTTGTGATCAAGAACTCCAATTGGTGCGACACTCTCTTCGTCTGCAAAGGCGGTACTATTGATGAGGGTACCTACAACAACTACAATTTGGTTTACCATGTCCAAAGCAATGGGCTCATAGTTCCCAGATATTTCTACATGGCACTCCTACGTAAGAAAGGTAACCAATATGATGCCATTGCTCTATGGATAGATCAGATTACCAAATGGAATAAGAACGAGAGCAAGTTCGCACAATTCGCTATCAGCATTGACGAACTGGAAAAGCGTACGGGTATCGACTTCTTCTGCAACCTGCCTGATAATATCGAAAATCAAGTAGAAGCTCAGGCAAGCACTACCTTATGGGGGTTCAGATAAAGCTAATACCCCAAAAAATCTGCACATAATAACAACATAGGGGCGGCCAACTGTGGCCGCCCCTACATTATATAGCTCGAAATTATCTTCTTGTGTTCAGTTGCATCGTGCCGCCGGTCAACGGGGTGATGCTGTTGCCAGAACCGATGACGCGGTTGCTGACGGAGGCAGCTCGTGTTGCCGACTTAGCCTCGTTGTTGGTCTGACGCTTGAGGTCGATGTAGATAAGGTCGTTGTTGTTGGTACCTATCATATAACCGTAGAATGCTCCATTAGCCTCATCCAAACGGAAGCCATGCTGACTGGCGCTAAGGTCCATGACGAAGGTGAGGCCATTGCCTGTGAGATAGTGGATGTAGATGTCTCCCGTATTCTCATCGATATACCAGTTGAACTTCAGCACCGGCTGCACATCTGTAGCTTTGCCATTACTGTCAAGGAGGTAATCAGTCTCGGAACCAGTGCCCTTGATGGCATTCCGATTGTTCTGCACAAATGTCATATTGGCATAGAACTGACTCTTCTGGCCATTGTCGCCATAGGTATATGTCATCGTACCATCCCATTCGCCATTGAGGACCTCAGCCTCGTCGAGAACGGTATTTCCCTGGTTGTCCGTATAGCCACCGCCATTGTAGCCGCCGTTGTTGTAGGTATCATCATTCCAGCCCCAATCGCTATTGTCGTAGCCGAACCACCATGGTGTCTGGTCACCATACCAATAATAGTCATCATCCCACGGATCATCATCACAGCTTGTGAAGAAAGCCGGAGAAGCAACCAGCATAGCCGTTGCTATGAGCGTAAAAATCTTTTTCATAGTTGTATTCTTTTTAATTCTGCTGCAAAAATACACACTATTTATTGAATAGCAAGGGTATTTTTCCTATTCGTCAGAGGATTTTCCCTATTGAAGATAGGGAAAACCAAAAAAACTAAAATTTAGCCCGTCAGTCTTGCAGTATGGCATCTTTTTTGTATTTTTGCACCTACATAATATTTAAACACATCATAAAGGAAAAGCAAGAAAAAGATGAGAACTGTTTATGAATACTCAGTGAAAGACCGCAAGGGCAATGAAGTTTCACTGAAAGAGTATGCTAACGAGGTATTACTCATTGTAAACACCGCCACAAAGTGTGGCTTCACGCCCCAGTACGAGGAGCTTGAAAATCTCTACAAGACATACCACGCTCAGGGCTTCGAGATCCTTGACTTCCCATGCAACCAGTTTGGCCAGCAGGCTCCCGGCACCGACGAGAGTATCCATAACTTCTGTAAGCTCACCTACGGCACTGAGTTTCCGCAGTTCAAAAAGATAAAAGTCAATGGCGATGACGCCGCCCCGCTCTATAAATTCCTTAAAGAGCAGAAAGGCTTCGCCGGTTGGGATGAGACCCACCCTATCTACCCCATCCTCGACAAGATGCTCTCTGAGGCTGACCCCAACTACAAGGAGAGCCCCGACATCAAGTGGAACTTCACCAAGTTTCTCATCAACAAGAAGGGGCAGGTTGTCAAGCGCTATGAGCCTACCGAGAAGATAGCCAACATTGCCAAGGACATCGAGGAGCTCCTCAACGCCTAACAATTGTTTCACTTAATAACACCCAACTATGGAAAACACAAAATGCTTGATAATAGGCAGTGGCCCTGCTGGTTACACTGCCGCCGTCTATGCGGGTCGCGCCAATCTGAGTCCTATCCAATTTAGCGGTCTCCAGCCTGGCGGCCAGCTCACCACAACCTCTATCGTGGAGAACTTCCCCGGTTTCCCCGACGGCATCGATGCCAACCAGCTCATGATGGACATGCGCCAGCAGGCTGAGAAGTTCGGTGCTGATGTCCGCGACGGTGTCATCACCGACGTCGACTTCTCTCAAAAGCCTTATGTGGCTACTGTTGACAATGGCGACAAGATAGCCGCTGAGACCATCATCATCGCTACCGGTGCCTCTGCCAAATACCTCGGTCTTGCCGACGAGCAGAAATACAGCGGCCAGGGCGTCTCAGCCTGCGCTACCTGCGACGGATTCTTCTACCGCAAGAAGGTCGTGGCCGTGGTGGGCGGTGGCGACACAGCCTGTGAGGAAGCCACCTACCTCTCCGGACTGGCCAACAAGGTCTATATGATTGTCCGCAAGCCTTATCTCCGTGCCACAGAGATTATGAAGAAGCGCGTGGAGGAGAACCCGAAGATAGAGATTCTCTATGAGACCAACACGCTCGGTCTCTACGGCGACAACGGTCTGGAGGGTGCTCACCTCGTATGGCGCAAGGGCGAGGCTAACGAGAAGAAATACGACCTGCCTATCGACGGCTTCTTCCTCGCCATCGGCCATAAGCCCAACACCGACATCTTCCGTGGTAAACTCGACATGGATGCCGTGGGATATATCCGCACCGAGGGCGACACACCGCGCACCAGCGTGGAGGGTGTCTTTGCTGCCGGCGACTGCGCCGACCCCACCTACCGCCAGGCCATCGTGGCTGCCGGAAGCGGCTGCAAGGCTGCTATAGAGGTGGAGAGATACCTCGCCGCAAAATAGGATTTAGTAGAAGTCCGGAAGATTTGCTGAGAAGTCCGGACTTCCGGACTTCTGGGCTTCTAAAAAAATATACGAATGCAGTTGCTGCATTCGTTTTTTTTTCTTAAATTTGCCACATTAAACCAAAATACGAGCCATGGTCCATAGGCTACTTCCGTTAACACTCTTCTTTTTTGCGGCCGCGCCGCTGCATGCGCAACTTCAGCAGACTTTCTCACCCGACTCCCTCGGCAAGGTGCCCGTAGGCATCGAGACGGGCTCGGTGGATGTCATCGGCCAGAATCGAATGAACAAAGGTATTGTCACCAACCCGCTCTCCGCCCTCAACGGTCAGGCGGCCGGTGTGACCATCAGCAACGGTGAAGACCGCATGGCACAGCTCTCCTCTGTGCGCGTGCGTGGTACCACCTCGCTGACGGGCGGCAACGACCCGCTCATCATCATCGACGGCATATATTCCGACCTCGCCACGCTCTCCACCATCTACCCCGCCGACATCGAGAGCTTCGCCATCCTGCGCAATGCCGCCGAGACAGCGAAGTATGGCTCACGCGGTGCCTCCGGTGTGATAGAGGTGAGGACGAAGAAAGGCTCCGGAGGCCAATTCCACATCTCCTACGATAATAACTTAGGCTTTGAGACGGTGTATAAGAACATCGAGATGCTCAATGCCGCGGAATATGTGGCAACGGCAAAGGAGCTTGGGGTAGCCTACAAAGACGACGGCTACGACACCAACTTCCGCGATGCCATCACGCGCACGGGATTCGTGCAGAACCACCATGTCGCCTTCACCGGTGGCGGTGCCAACAGCAGCTATCGTGCCTCACTGGCCTACACCAGCAACACCACCGTCATCGACATGAGGGGCATGCACAACTTCGTGGCCAAGCTCGACCTCACGCAGAAGGCGTTCGACAACCACCTCACCATCGACTTCGGTGTCTTCGGCTCCTCACAGAAGACGAAAGGCATCTTCGACGAGCAGATGCTCTTCTACTCTGCCGCCACACAGAACCCTACCATTGCCGCCGACGCCATCAGCAAGAATGGCAACGCATTGGAAATCAACCCGCCACGGACCGTCCTGCGCGAGAAGAACGACACGCGCAACATGAACTTCGACACCCACCTCGACATGACCGTCAGTCTGCCCCTTGACTTGAAGTTGGTGCTCCGCGGCTCCTACGCCTTCAACTCCACCGAGAACGCACAGTTCTGCCCGACATGGCTGTGGGCCCAGGGCCAGGCCTACCGTGGGGAGCATAAGAGTGAGGACTGGCTGGCCAATGCCACTTTGGACTGGCACCACACCTGGGGCATCCATGACCTCAGCGCACAGCTCCTCGGTGAATATCAGAGCACCCATCGCACAGGCTTCTGGACTACCGTCAAAGGCTTCACTACCAACGACTTCGCCTACAACAACCTCGGTGCGGGCTCCATCCGCCCCTATGGCGGCACCGGCTCCGACTATGCCGACCCTTCCCTGGCCTCCGGCATGGTCAGCGCCACCTACATGCTGCTCAAGCGCTATATTCTCTCGGCCACACTGCGCGCCGACGGTTCGTCAATGGTCGGCGACAACAACCGCTGGGGATGGTTCCCGTCGTTGTCAGCCAACTGGGATGTCATCGAGGAGCCGTTTATGAAGCCCCTCAAGCCCATCGTCTCCATGCTGAAGCTGCGCACGGGCTATGGTGTCACTGGTAACTTGGGCGCCATCACATCCTATACCACCCTCAATACGGTGGCACCCATCGGCATCGTCTCTATCGGCGGCTCTCCAACGATGACCCTGGGCTCACTGAAGAATGCCAACCCTGATCTGAAATGGGAGAAGCGTGCCACCTTCAACATCGGTGCCGACATGGGCTTCTGGAATAATCGTATCCTACTCACTGCGGAATACTACTACTCCAAAACCACCGACATGCTCTACCAATACGATGTCCCCGTACCACCTTTCACCTACAACAAGCTCTTAGCCAACATCGGCTCGATGGAGAATAGAGGTGTGGAGATAGGCTTTGCCGTCACGCCCCTGCAAAAGAAGGATATGGAGCTGAACATCAACGTGAACATGTCCTTCCAGAAGAATAAACTGCTCTCCCTCTCCGGCAACTACAACGGCTATGAGCTTTCGGCCCCCGACGTCACGGCCATCGGCACCCTCCTTGGCGCCGGACAGCAGGGCGGCAACTCCAATGTTCTCTATCAGATAGTAGGCCAGCCCCTCGGTGTCTTCTATCTACCTCATTGCAAGGGCATTGTAGACCGTGGCAACGGCTATAAAATGTATGATTTGGAAGACCTCAACGGCGATGGCGAGATAGACCTCAGCGACAACGGCGGCGACCGGCGCATCTGCGGGCAGGCTACACCGAAGATGACCCTTGGCTCGAATATCAGCTTCAGATACAAAGACTTCGACATCTCGCTACAGATGAACGGTGCCTTCGGCCATAAGATTTTCAACGGCACCTCGTTGGCATATTATAATATGTCGTCCTTCCCCGACTATAATGTCATGAAGGATGCGCCACAGCGGAAGATTGTAGACCAGAATGTCTCTGACTACTGGCTGGAGAGTGGCGACTACCTCAACTTCGACTACCTCACCATTGGCTGGAATGTGCCCGTTAAGAGCCGCTATATCTCTGCCCTGCGCATCTCCGCCTCCGTCAACAACTTAGCCACTATCACCTCGTACAGCGGCCTGACCCCGATGATTAACAACTACATTGTCTCCAACACCCTTGGCATCGACGACAAGCGGTCGTATCCCGTCTACAGAACGTGGTCGATGGGCGTCAGCATACAGTTCTAAACAAGAAAGCATTATGACAAGATACAGTTTTCTTATTCTCTCCGCCCTTTTCCTTTTCACCTCCTGCCTCTCTGAGCACCCCAAAGATCAGATTGACGAGGAAGAGGCCTACACCTCTGCCGCAACGCTCTTCAACAACACTGTGGGCACCCTCTATAACTATATCGGCGGCTCACAGCCTTCGCAGGGCTTGCAGGGCACTATCCGCGGCGTCTACGACTACAACGAGCTCACCACCGACGAGGCTTTCATCCCTATCCGCGGCGGCAACTGGTATGATGGCGGCTTCTGGCAGGACCTGTATCTCCACACCTGGAAACCGTCCGACGCTTCCCTAAAGGATACCTGGGACTATCTCTATAAAGTCATCATGCTCTGCAACAAGTCCCTCGCCACGCTCGACAAGTATAACAACCTTCTCACTACCGACCAGCTGACAGCCTATAAAGCTGAGGTCCGCGGACTCAGAGCCATGTTCTACTGGTATACGATGGATATGTGGGGAAGGATTCCGTTGGACACTCTTGCCAACCAAAGTCTTGCCGACACCAAGCAGGCGGAGCGGTCGGTAACCTATCAATATATCGTCAAGGAGCTGCAAGAAGTGGAGCCCCTGCTGCCCAACAAGCACAGCAATCTGCAAGGCAACTACTATGGTCGGATGACACAGCCCGTTGCCGACTTCATATTGGCAAAGTTGGCTCTCAACGCTGAGATTTACAGCGATGACGACTGGACGGACGGTAAGCAGAAAGACGGAAAGAATATCTTCTTCACCATCGACGGCCAGCAGATGAATGCGTGGCAGACATGCGTCTATTACTGCGATAAGCTCACTGCTGACGGCTATGAGCTCGAAGCCGACCGCACGGCCAACTTCGCTGTCCACAACGAGACGTCGAAGGAGAATATCTTCACCATTCCCCTTGACAAGACGCTCTACTCGGCCCAGTTCCGCTATCTCTTCCGCTCACGCCACTATGCTCACGGTGGGGCATTAGGAACGGCATCAGAGAATGGCACCTGCGCCACTCTGGCCACAGTGCATGAATATGGCTACAAAACCAGTCATGTGGACAACCGCTGGGAGCAGGACTTCTATGCTGACACGGTGAGGGTCGACGGCAAGACCATCGCCCTCAACGGGGGCGACATCCTCATCTATTATCCTTTGGAAGTGGCGATGAACCTCACCTACAGCCCCTACATCAACACTGCAGGGGCGAGAATGAAGAAATATGAGGTGGACCGCAATGCGTATAATGATGGCAACAATCCTGACAACGACATCGTTCTCTTCCGCTATGCCGATGCCTTGCTGATGAAGGCGGAAGCTAAGGTCAGGAATGGCGAGAGTGGCCAGGCAGAGCTCAACGCTATCAGATCCCGCGTGGGCATGGAGCCGCGCCCGGCAACATTAGAGAATATTCTCTCCGAGCGACGCATGGAGATGATGTGGGAGGGCTGGCGCCGCAACGACCTCATCCGCTTCGGACGCTACAACAAAGCCTATGATCAACGGCCGCAGCTCGACAAGGAGGGCAATGGTTACACCACGGTATTCCCTATCCCTGACCGGACGCTCTCTACCAACCTTCAGCTGAAGCAGAATCCTGGCTACGAGTCGAAATAGCGTCGGCTTACCGCCGCTCTTCCGTCTCCGGAATCTCCTTGATGACCCGGCATGGGTTCCCGGCAGCCACAACACCGGACGGAATATCCTTTGTGACGACAGACCCGGCACCAATGGTAGTATTGCTGCCTATGGTGACACCGGGAAGGACCGTGACCCCACCGCCAAACCAGACGTTGTCTCCAACGGTGATGGGCTCTGCAGCTTCGATGTCCTTGTTGCGGGCTTCCGGCCGCAGCGGATGGATGGCGGTATAGAAACTGCAATTGGGACCAATAAAGACATGGTCGCCAAAAGTGACCTTAGCCTCATCAAGGATGACAAGATTGAAGTTGGCAAAGAAGCTGTCGCCAACCTCAATATTGAATCCATAATCGCAGTTGAACGGTGTATTGACGTGCAGCTTCTCTCCTGCCTTACCAAAGAGTGCGGCGATACGTCTATTGCGCTCGTCGACTTTCACAGGCGGTATCTGGTTGATTTCAAAACATTCCTGCTGGCAACGACGCAGATATTTGACAATCTCAGGGTCGGCCGCATAATACCAGCGGCCGGAGCCTACCTCTTCAAAAATATTTCTGTCTATCATCTTTTATTTCATATTTCTCAGCACTGCCACTGCCTCCGCCACACTCGGCACGTCGGCAATCTTTATCATCCGATGGCCGTGTGCATCCTTGAAGTTGCAACGTTTGGGATTGGCCATGACATATTTGATAACGCGCCCGAAAGTATTGCTCTTATAGAAAGGAGAGTTCTGATTGCTGACGAACTGCATGGTCATCACGCCCTGTTTAAGCATAATCTTCTCGCAACCGAGGCTACGCCCTAAACGCCTGAGCAACACCACCTGCATAAGTTCATCACCCTCATGCGGCACGGGGCCGAAGCGGTCGACCAACCGCTGACGATAGCTCTTGAGGTCCTCATCACGCTCGATATTGTCCAACTCACGGTATAGCAGCATACGCTCTGAGCTTGTGGGGACATAGGTGTCGGGATAGAACATCGGGAGGTCGCTCTCTACGGCGCAGTCTTCGACGAATTCGTCACCCGATACTTCCTTGCCTTCGTTGATATCTTCAGCATAAAGGTCGGCAAACTCATCATTCTTCAGCTCCGTGACGGCCTGGTTGAGAATCTTCTGATAGGTCTCATAGCCTAAGTCTTCCATAAACCCGCTCTGCTCGGAGCCGAGGAGGTTACCAGCGCCACGGATATCGAGGTCCTGCATGGCAAGGCTGAAGCCACTGCCTAAGTCGGAGAAGGTCTCCAAAGCCTCTAATCGTCGGCGAGCCTCCGGAGTCAGCGCTGAGCGTGGCGGTGCCAGGAGATAGCAGAAAGCCTTGCGGTTGCTCCGCCCCACACGGCCACGCATCTGATGAAGGTCGGAAAGACCAAAATGGTGCGCGTCGTTGATGATGATGGTATTGGCATTGGGAATATTGACACCATTCTCCACGATGGTTGTGGAGAGCAGGACGTCGTACTCGTAGTTGATGAACCCCATGATAATCTTCTCCAGCTCTTCAGGCGACATCTGTCCATGTCCGATAGCCACACGACAGTCGGGCACATATTTATGGATGAGCTCAGCCAACGACTGCAGTCCGGCGATGCGGTCACTGACGAAGAACACCTGCCCCGACCGACTCATCTCAAAGTTGATGGCGTCGGCAATGACCTCTCCACTGAAGGTGCAGAGCTCGGTATGGATGGGGTATCGATTGGGAGGCGGTGTGCGCATGATGCTCATATCGCGCGCTCCCATGAGTGAGAACTGAAGGGTGCGGGGGATAGGCGTTGCCGACATCGTCAGGGTGTCGACATTTGTCTTCAACTTCCGCAGCTTCTCTTTTGTGGAGACGCCGAACTTCTGCTCTTCATCGATAATCAGGAGTCCTAAGTCATGCCACTTCACATTCTTCCCTATCAGTTTGTGGGTACCCACCAAGATGTCAATGCGCCCTGCCTCTAAGTCTTCGAGGACCTGCTTTGTCTGCTTGGCAGAGCGGGCACGCGAGAGATAGTCAACCCGCACGGGGAAGTCGTGCAGGCGCTTTTTGAATGTCTGGAAATGCTGGTAGGCCAACACCGTTGTCGGCACGAGGACTGCCGTCTGCTTGTTGTCGCAAGCTGCTTTGAAAGCCGCCCGCACCGCTATCTCCGTCTTGCCAAAGCCCACATCACCGCATATCAGCCTGTCCATGGGCACTGCACGCTCCATGTCGGACTTCACATCTTGTGTGGCTTTAAGCTGGTCGGGAGTATCCTCATAGAGGAAGCTGGCCTCCAACTCATGCTGCATGAAATTGTCGGCAGAGAAGGCAAAGCCTTTCTCATGCCGCCGCTTGGCATAGAGCCGGATGAGGTCACGGGCTATATCCTTAATCTTTTTCTTGGTCTTCTCCTTCAGCCGCTCCCAGGCTCCGGTACCGAGTGTGGAGAGACGCGGTGGCTCTCCGGTATCGGCAGCGCGGTATTTGGAAATCTTATACAGCGAATGGATGGAAAC
>OKRY01000896.1_pt1 | contig 24676 bp, 16 predicted proteins | sample 1601121 | NCBI WGS metagenome assembly OKRY01 (sample SAMEA3541546, study PRJEB24748) | human gut metagenome | biome: human gut; feature: human-associated habitat; material: faeces | place: China | collected 2012
GTTTTCAGTTGCTCATCAGATGCTTTCCAGTAACCTTTGCGGGCGCTTTCCAGCATGACGGCTGTCATAGCCTGGAATGCGGCGGGATTGACGCGGAGGAAGTACTCGTGAATGCCCAGCTTATTCTCATCCTTTATATACATTCTATACAAGTCATTGAACAGTTCTTTGTCCATGGCCGACGGACGCATGACGTGCCAGCCGAAGATGTTGCGGAAGATTTCGCCGAACATCTGCGCCGAACCTTCCCCGCCTTTCATCCGCTCTTGTATAAAGGTAGGGTTCAAGATGGTGGAACGTGTCTCTACGGCAATGGCCTCTTTGGCATCCTGCATGCGGCGGTTGGTCCGGTTGCGGTAGTCTGCCATATAGGCATCCGGTTCCTTGCTGGTCACGGTTTTGACGGTGAGCGAGAGTCCACCCGTAAATTCGTATACATGATCCAGGGAGATGGGGCCCCATGTGTTACTTTGACGGGGCTGGATGACAACATCCGTTTCGGACAGTGCCGAGGCAAACAAACCTTCCTGGACGTCTCCCCAATTTTCGTCGTCCCCATAAGAGGCACCCATATTGTTGAGGTATCCTTCGGCTATCTCCTTTTCGCTTTCCCACGAGCCGCTGTGCTCGGTATAGGCCATCATACCGGTACTGTATCCGCTGTTGACCGGTCCGAATACACGCATCACAGACATTTCACGGGCACGTTTGGGGGAAGTTCCCTTTTCTACCAGTAATTTTTCCTGCAACAGTGTACCCGATGCCACATAGTTGGGATAGGTCTCATCTCCGGCTTCCGATGTCAGACGTATAGCATCGGTCAGTAACTTCAAGCGGGAACCGGCTATGTCGCGTAGCTGTCCGGACACTTGTACCAGCACATTGATGCGCGGACGCCCCAGTTCTTCACTGGGCACCAGTTTCAGGTCAACCACTCTGCCTTGGGCGTCGCGTACGGGTTCTACTCCCAGCATCCAGAATACCTGGGCCAGCGTAGCTCCTTCCGTATTGATGAATTCGCCTGCCCAGAAGGTATAGCTTACTTTCCGGGGATATTCGCCGTGCTTGCTGATGTACTGTTTTAAAGTCGCTTCTGCCAATCGCTTTCCATCTTCCCAAGCCCTTGGGTTGGGAGTATTCTCGGCGTTGATGCTGTACATGTTGCGTCCGGTGGGCAGAACGTTCGGGTTCAGTACGGGGTCACCTCCCGGCGCAGGGAATACGGTTCCTCCGCTGAGTGCACGCACCATGGCATTCTGTTCGTTGACGGGGGAGGCAAGCAACTGTTCGCGATAGAGTAGGGCGGGGCGAAGCTCCGGTGCTACAGATGCAGTATCCTTGGGTGGATTCTGGAGTAAGGCGGTCAGCCTTTTCCTGGCGGCAGGCAAGTAGTGGTGGGCTATATAGGTGAAGTCTTGCAACTGCTCTGTGGTGATTTTGCCTTTATCGCGGTCCTTGCGGGCCGTTTCGTATGCCAGCGGGTCGGCAGCGACGGCGAGAGTGGTAGTCAGCAGGTCGCGGTCAGAATAAGGCTCGTTCATGGTGTAGTACGCACCCAGTATCTTTTCGTTGGCTATCTCTTCGGTGAAGGCATCCAGACGTTCCAACTCCTTGGTTGTGTAGGGGTCACTGGAGATGGAGTCGAGGTTGAGGTCGCGATGCAGTCCCAGACGCATGGCTTCTTTTTTGATACTTATTCCTAGGGTTCGGTGTTTTTCGGTACCTTCGTCCAGCACTTTGTGAATATCTTCGAGCAAGGCCGAATAGCGTTGGCGCATACCGCTCTCCACGTAGGGCGGAGTGAGATGGGTGACCAGTACGGCATGTGTCCGGCGTTTGGCAATGATACCCTCGCCTACGTTTCCGGTGGTATAGAAATAGAAGTGGGGGAGGTTACCAATCAGTACATCCGACCAGTCGGCCTGCGACTGTGCCACATTCTTTCCGGGCGTGTATTCCAAGTTGCCGTGGGTGCCGAAGTGAATCACTGCATCTGCCTTGAATCCTTTTTGCATATACAGATAAGGAGCCAGGTAGCTGTGGGGCGGCGCTACCGGCATTCCATGCACCAGTTTGAACTCATCATCTCCCAATGCCGGGCGGGGCTGGGGGAAGAGTAGGATATTGCCGAATTGCAAGCAGGCAATGGCAATACTGTCCTCTGTTACCAGCAGATTGCCGGGCGCATCTCCATATCTGTCTGTTACTTCCTGATATTTCTCGGGAAGGAGTACTTCGTGTGCCCATTGTTCGTATTGCTCGGTAGAAAGCCATATCGGGTGTGCCGTTTTCAAAAACTGTTCTTGTGCTCCTTTGGCATACGAACCCATGACGGCACCGTCACGATGTATCCGCTTGCCGAACTCCTCTACAGTAGCAGGCAGTCCACTGACGTCGTACCCTTCCGAACGCAGGCGTTTCAAGAAGTTATAGAGTGAAGGAATCACTTCCATACCGCTTGCCAGCAGGGCGTCTTTTCCCGGAGTCTTGAAGTAACAGATAGCAACGCGCTTTTCTTTGTTGGACATGTCTCTCAAGGACATGTACTTGGTAATATGGTCCACTACGGCATCTATCCGTTCATTTTCAGCGGTGTACAGATAGTATCCGTGTTTGTTTTCGTTTTGGGTAGCGATGCAGAGGGGTAGCATGCCTCCATCTATCTCAGGCACCACTACACGGGCGGTCAGTGTGCCACCGCTGACGGGGGTATCCGGGTCCAGCCATTCCTCGTGGGGCTGAATCAGCGGGAAGGGCATGAATAAAGGAATGTTTTCCTGGTGCAGCCAGTTGATGAGTGAGTCATTGCCCAGCCGTCCCATAGGCAGGTAGACTACTGCATCGGGATGGAGGGTACGTATCATATCGGCACGCGGTTGACCTCCGGCTGTGAAAGGATAGACATTGAAGCCTGCTTGTGTCAAGCACGTGATGAGGGAATCTACGTGGGCACGGTTTCCTTCCATCGGAAAGTTGAGTCCGGAAATCAGGGCAAGGTTGCGTCCGTCCTCATGGTAGAGATTTTTTTCTTTCAGATAGGCGGTCACCTCTTGCGGAGTACTGAAGTAGCGGCCGTATTCGCGGTGGTAGAACATGTTCTCCAGCAATGGGATGGGAGGCTCGTAATCCTGGTGTCCCCACCGGTGGGGAGTGGCGATGTGGCGCAGGTAGAGTAAGGCATTCCGGTAGTTGTGCTTGTTGCCGTTCTTGAGATACTCCCGTAGCGTATGCTGTTGTTCATTGGTAACATTGTGATTGAGGGAGAGGGTGAAATTTCGTAACGTATTCGTAAAGACTGGTACTCCGCTGGCACCCACCCGTTCCACTTCGGCAATCTGGCCGTCGTCAAGGTATAGCCCTCTGCTGTACATCACGATGGCATCATAGCCGGAAAGGTCCTTCACCTCTTCTTTTTTTATGCAGGTGACTTCTATCCGGGCGCAGTCATTGTTCAGGGCAATGTCGGCAGCTTGTGCCAGGGTTGCGTTGATAATAAGTATATGTGTAGGAGCAAGCCAGTACTGATAGGCCGCAAAGCTGCAGACAATCAATAGGGCTATGCTGCCGAGGAATATTCCAAGTCTTTTCTTATTCATACAAGTTTATTCTCGTTAATAGCGTTTTTGTCTTTTACAACATTTTCTTCTTATATAATTCACACTTAACGCCACACCCGTGATGCAAACGGCTGTACCTCCAAGCAGCAATACCCAAAGCACAGTCTTGCGCAGGGTGGCATTGGAGTTCAGACCGGGCAGACGCATGCGGTGCAGGGCTGTATAGCTCCAGTATTTCCAGCGGGAGGAGGTGTCTACATGGCGGATGATTCCCGTTTCCGGGTGAATGTAATAGACGCTCCGGTCCGGGTCGTCCACCGTTATCTTCCAGACGGGAAGCTGGGGTCGTCCGCGATACATATTGCTCATGTCGCGATAGTAGGTCTCGAAATGTTCGAGCCGGGAGATACGTATGCCGGGGATATGTTGTGAAGAATCACGCTGGGAGGTATAAATGCTTTCCACGCCTTTCAGGATTTCTTCTTCGGAGAGTTGTAACGGACGCGGCAGGCTGTCGGCGGCATCGATGTAATACTCGTTTTTTCTATCTTTTACGATGTAGTAGGGATGTTCGCGGAAGTTGCGCCACTCTATCTGCAAAGCTTGGGGATAGGCAGCTATGACACGGCGGTAGTCCAAGGGGTAATCCTCCGGTTGTGGGGCACGGGCATGGAGCGTGCGTGTGGCGCTGCCTTTCTTCAGTGCCGGTTTATGAATCCATTCGGGAATGTCTGCCAGAGACATCATGCCGCTGAAGGTGAAGGTCAGTACGAAGATGCCGAAAAAGATTCCGCTGACGTAGTGCCAGTGATACCATCTTTTTCGGTAGGGGGAGAACTTGGGATGGCGGCTTCGGTGCGTCTTACGCCATACATCCACAGTTACCCAAATGCCGGCAATGACCATGAGACAACCCAGAGCTGTGAGCCAGATGACGGTCTTAGTCCAAAGGACGGTGTCCTGCCGCAGCCAGGTGAAGTATACCCAGTGGGGAATGGCACCCAGCCATGCCCAGAAGCGTTCGCTTCTGTTGGAGAACTGCAAGGCCTCACCGTTTTGTGAACTCAGATAGAGCTGTGTCCCGGCATCGTCGGCAAAGTATATTTTATAAATGGGCATTTCCTTTTTCAGTTCAGCGAAGGGAATCCATTGGTCCAGAGAGTGGAGGGTGTCGATACGGGTAATGGGAGAAGAACACCACAAAGCTGCTGTCCGGTGCAGGTGTTCGCTGTCCAGAGAGGGTCGTGAGATGGTGGAATCGGCAAGGAAATGAAGCGTGCCTTTTGTGGTACTAAAGCTGAACTCGGGGTGTCCGGCATTGAGGTTCAGTATCGTAGACCTGACCTTTACGCCACGGGGCAGGCGGGCTGTGACGGAGGAGATGTCCGGAAGTGAGTCTCCGGTTTGGGAGAGCATATCCAGCTTTTGCATTTTCTCTTTGGCGCTGACACGGGGAAAGCGGTGGTACATCATCACGAAGGCGGAGAGGAACCACATGAGAAATAGGATACAGAGCAAAGTGCCCAGTATCCTATGAATAGAGTACATCAGTTTGGTGATAACATTCATTGTCGTTCGCGTTTTTCCTGCAAAAGTACAAGATGATTCAAGAACACTAAATACCCACTAATGGGTATATTATTCTGTGTCTTTTCCGGCAGCATAGGCCGCCTTCTTCGTCATGATGTCCAGCATGCGGTGCTTCAGTCCGAAACGGATATGGTCAATGAATATTTCTTGAATTTCCGGAATTTGTCCCAGTCCTTCCAGTTGTGCACTGACGGTGAAGCCTTCTTTCTCGAGCATCTCCTTCCACTCTCCGGCAATGTCGTTTTTGGCATGGTCTCCGGCAACAAACATGAAGGGTATGAGGGTCACACGTTTGGCTTTCCCGGCTTTCAGTTGTGCCAGCATGGTGTCAAAGGTTGGATAACCTTCGATGGTGCCCACATGGAAATTGGTCAGTCCGCCTGCTTTCAGCATATAGTCCATCTGACTGTAGATGGCGGTACTGGGGGTATAGGTGCCGTGGCCCACAAGGACGAAGTGTTCTTTGGTAGCTTTCTTGCTTTGTGCCGGGGCGTTGTAGCGGTTCCCCAGAATACTTGCCACTTTCTCTGCATCTTCGATAGAGTAGAGCAGGGGAGTACCTACACGTATTTCCTTGAAGAAGGGTAGTGCGCTTTCCACATCCCGGCGGAGGGATTCCATTTCTACTCCGTCAATGATGTTGGTACTCTGTACGATGAGGTGTGTGTAACCTTCGCTGCGCAGTTTCAGCATGGCATCCAGTGGAGTCAGCTTCGTGATGCCGCGCTCTTTCAAGCGGCGGATGATGATGCGCGACGTATAGGCTTCTTGGAACTTCAACTCCGGGAAGGCGGCTTGTGCCTTGGCGTTGATGGCATCAATGGTGAGGGCACGGGTATCGTCATGCGTAGTGCCGAAGTGCACCATGAGCAGGGCGGCCTTGTCACCGGGTTTCATACTTGCAAGCATATCGCTGTGCTCGTAATTGCCTCCCCCGTGCGCATGGCAGAGGAGGAGGAAATTACAAAGGAATAAAAAGACAAACAAATTCTTCATAAATACTGATGCTTGTTTTAATCGTTCTCTATGACACGTATCATATCGAAGTAGAAGCGTCCGTCCACTTCGGCTCCTTTCTCTACATTACCGGTCTTGATGTCATAGATGTAGATAACGGCGTTGGCATCTTCTTCAGTGTTTACACCAATGTATGCTTTGTTGTTGAAGATGACAGAACGCTGTGAGAAGCGACCGCCGCTGTAACCGATTTCCTTGCCATCATAGCTTAAGCGTGTCTTGGTTCCGGTGGCAAGGTCGATGACGGTATAGTAGTGTGAGAATGCATCGATAGCTGTAGGCTTTTTGATTCCTGCAGCAGCTGCTTTATCGCTGATAGGAGCTTTGTCATTGCGAGCATAGACCAAAGCTTTGTTGTTTCCTAAATACTGAACTGTCATCAACTTACCGTCTGCATTTTGATAACCGTTGTAGGAAGTGTCAAATTCTGTTGCGCCTACCTTAATGCGTAGTAGCATCCCCTTTTCAATACCACTTGCCTCTTCATGGAAACAAGCCAGGTAGAGGTTGTCTGCTTCGTCATACATCACGCAGTTTTGCATCAGCTCTCCATAGGCACTTCCTGCCATTTCACCTTCAACGGGAGATTTGATGTCTTTTTCTACTTCCATAGTTACCGGATTGATGATGGCTGTGTGGAAATTAGGCTCTTGTTCGCTTGCAATTGTCAGACCGGCTTTTTCTTTCCAATAATAGAAGTAGTACAATCTATTGTCCGATTTGCGGTAGGTAAGGATACCGGAGCTTGTCAGCTTGGTCCAGTTGGTAGGATCAGGTATGTTCAGAGTACCTTCATCGAGGATTGTCAGGTCTTTTGCGTTCAGCTTTGTATAAATCACTTGGTCTTTCCCGCCATTGGTAGACATGATGATGAGTGTATTGTCGTCAATCCAGGCATGTGTGTAGGCACGCACCTTATAGCTGTTGGTCTTGAAGGGACGTTCTGCAATTACCTGAACAGCATTGTTCTTGATTTGATATTTCACGAAACGGTCATTGGTTGCGGGAATCTGGTAGTAATATTTTCCTTTAGAGATAGTCTCCATGGAGTAATCTCCCAGTTCCGAACCTTCTCTTTTCACAGTGATGACACCCTGCTCTGCGGCCAATGAGTTGACGCTATGGACGATAGTGGTATTCTTGCTACTCATCCCGCCGTGCTTGTCTACGGTTACAAATAGGTCGAAGTGATAGTTATCCTCATTGACTTCCGGGTCCGGATTAGGATTAGGTTCCGGGTCATCATCGGAACACGCTGTGAATGACAGTGCCATCATGGCAGCCATAAAGGCAATCAGTGTAAATTTGAATTTTCTCATTTTGAATGAATTATTAAATGATTAGTTAATGAATAGTCTGAATTTAGCAAAAAAAGCACGTCCGGGCTTCTGCAGCTTGTAGTTGTCATAGGCTGTCTTGTCGAGGAAGTTGGTACACTCCAAAGCCAGATTATAGCGTCCGCGTCTCCATGAGTAAGTGATGTCGGCATTACAGATGTGCTGGGCGGGAATGCGTGCCTTGTTATCATATGCGCCGTAAGCTTCCCAGGTCAGGAAGTACCAGTGTACCCATTGATAGGTACAACCCAGGCGCAATCTGCTTTCGGGCAGGGCAATGTTGCGGAAGGTATAATAAGCCTCTACGCTACCGAATAGCCACGGGCGGTTGGGCACACGGTTGTTATAGGTGGCAGAGGGCTTTCCGTCACCCTTGTACTTCTGCTGGTCGCGAGTGTCCTGGTAGCTGACGTTTGTGGCGAGTTGCAGTCTGCCTTGCCAGTCGTAGCGCATTTCCCCTTCCGCACCTTTTACATGGACAGCCGGGACGTTGGTATATTGCATTGTACCCTCTTTCTCGGCAATGCTGGTCTGAATGTAGTTGTCTACCTTACGGAAAAATCCGCTCATCTCATAATAGAATGTATGTCCATTGCCCGGGTGCCATGTGCCGAACAGAGAGGCATTGAAGTTGTTGCTGTTTTCCGGTTTCAGTGCCACGTTGGCATAGATGGTGGTACCGTTTCCCAACAGCTCGCGGGCGATGGGCAGTCTTACGCTATGCTCGTAGGATACTTTGATGGATAAAGGTTCCACGATGATATACCGGAGTCCGGCACCGTAACCCAGGTAGTTCTTGGTGGTGGAGCCTTGCACATCCTTCGAGCCGGTCACGCTGGATTGGTCGGTCTGCCGGATATTGGGATGGTTGATGTAGTCTTTTATGAAGAATACGTTTTCCATCTTGCCATCCAACAGAGACTGGTTGTAGGAGAGTCCCAGGATATGTTTGGTAACCACATCTTTTGACGGCTCGAAGCTGGTATCAAGGTCATCGAAGCGGTCGTTTCCGGTACGGCTCAAATGGTAGTTCAGATTAAAGCTGTGATGGGTATTCAGCTGATAGTCCAGGTTGGTGCGCATGATGGTGAGCGGACGCTTGTAGTGGCGCATGGATGGTTCTTTGCCCATAATCTCGTTGCGCTGGCTCACGATGTATCCTCCGTCCCAATAGTACTTCCGATAGGCAGTGTCCACGGTCAAGGAATGGTCCCAGGTGTGGGAGAGGGAGGCATTCAGTTGCATGTTCTTCAGGATGAAGTTGTACTTCTGATAGCGGGCAGAGATGTTCCAGGAATCGGAATTCCTTTCTGCCATTCCGTATACTTTGTTTTGAACAGACCCCGTCTGCAGTTCCTTGTCTGTTTTTGAATAGGAGGCGGAAACAAAGAAAGCATCAGCCCAGGATTTGTTGACAAATCCGGCTTCCACCTGTGCCAGTAGCGAGAAGTAGCCGTCATGAAAACGCTTGGGATTGCCATATATGAAGTTGTCCCCGCTTTCGTCGCGCATCTGTACATTCTTCATTCTATAATCGTTTTTGGAGTAGTTGATGCCAACGGTGGGCCGGACTATTAGTCCGTTTTTCTTTTCTACGAACTGTGCATTCAAGTCTGCCTTGTGGGTATGGAAGGAGCCGATGCCGTAAGATACATCCAGATAATCCTTTTTTTCCTGCTTTGTAATGATATTGATGGCGCCGCCCAGTGCATCTGTTCCCAAGCTGGCAGGGACTACTCCTTTGTATATCTCAATCCGGTCTATGATGTTAATGGGTAAGTTGGCGAGGGAAACACCGCTTCCTTTGGTGTCCAGTGGCATTCCGTCCAAAAAGTAGCGGACTGAATTTCCAGACATTCCATTGATGGAGAGGTCGAAGTCCGAGCCAACTCCGCCTTCCTCTCTCACCTTAATGCCCGTTGTACGGTTCACCAGGTCGTTGAGGTTATTCAGTGAGTTTACTATCGGCTTGATGTCGAGTGCATTGACGGCAAAGGCTCCTTCCTTCACTTTCTGCGTTTGGGTCTTTCCGTAGACCTCGACAGAACTCAGTGTTACGGCACTTTCCTGCAATGTAAAGTTCTGTTTTTTATCCTGCCGGATGTCGAGGGATTGTTTCACGGTTTGGTAGCCCAGGAAGGAGACGACGAAGGTATGTTTACCCGGGGCGACTTGCAGTGAATACTTCCCCCGGTCATCCGTATAGGTGCCGGAGGTGGTGTTTTCCACAGCGATGGTGGCTTGGGCTATCGGTGTCCCGTGCTGGTCTATGACTTTTCCGGATAAGGTGACCTTATTCTGTGCCATACTACCTGCAGGAAGCAGGCAGATAAATGTAAATAGCAGTCCTGTGATGAATCTCATTTCAGTTCCTTATAAGCGTTCGTAACTTGCCCTCAAGGAAAAAAATGAACAAAGAGAAAGATTCCTTTATATGGATAAAGAATGCCTCGACTCAATGTTTTGTTGCTTTATTCCCCGAAAGCACTAAAACTATGTTGTCTTGGCAGGTCTTCTGACTTATCCCTCTTTGAATGCCTTCCCATCCGCCGGGCGGACAGTGGCTTGTAGAATATTCAAAGATTTTGGAAGGACTTACAGCAGCGGGTCTGTTCAGGATTTGCACCTGATTCCCTTTTTCATCACTCATCTCCAACAGAACCGGGAGAGGTGAAACCAAAACTGGGACAAAGATAACAAAAACTATTAGGTTTGCGAATACTCCTGATAATTTTTGTTATCTTTGCCCGCGAATTGGTTCCGGATGCATGTTTCCATCATCTGGATTAAAAGGGAATCGGGTGTAAATCCCGGACAGTCCCGCTGCTGTGAAGCTCCGTTTATATCATGAAAAACACCCTTGCCACTGATATGCATTGAAATATCGGGAAGGCTTCAGGATTAGGAGTCAGTCAGAAGACCTGCCATTCATTAAAGGCTGCCTTTGCTCGTGGGTTAGGAAGACAGTACGAAGATATTAGTTGAACATTTAAACAAGAAATGGAATGCCTTTGTTAAAGGTATGTCCGCATTGTGGTGTGACTATATATATCCTTTATATATTAAAGAAAAAGTAAAATGATTAAGAAAGTATTGATTGCCAACAGAGGTGAGATTGCCTTGCGCGTCATGCGTTCGTGCCGGGAGATGGGACTGCTTACAGTTGCGGTCTTCTCCGAGGCCGACCGCACCTCTCATCATGTGGCATATGCCGATGAGGCTTATCCGATAGGACCGGCCGTGGCAAAAGAGAGTTATCTGAATATTGAAAAAGTGATTGCCACGGCAAAGCGATGCGGTGCCGATGCCATCCATCCGGGTTACGGCTTTTTGTCGGAGAACTCGGAGTTTGCACGCCGTTGCAAGGAGGAAGGGATTATCTTTATCGGTCCCGCCGCCGAGACGATGGAGGCGATGGGCGACAAGATAGCTGCCCGCAAGCGAATGATTGCGGCAGGCGTACCCGTGGTTCCCGGAACGGAACAACCTTTGCAGAGTGCCGAAGAAGCCGTGCGCATCTGCAACGAGGTAGGTTATCCCGTGATGCTGAAGGCGTCTATGGGTGGCGGTGGTAAAGGTATGCGCCTTATCCATAACGAGAGCGAAGTGGTGGAAGCCTACAACACGGCACGCTCCGAGTCCATGTCCTCCTTTGGAGACGACACGGTCTATCTGGAAAAGTTCGTGGAAGAACCCCACCACATCGAGTTCCAGATATTGGGCGACAACCACGGCAACGTCATCCACCTCTTCGACCGCGAATGCTCCGTGCAGCGTCGCAATCAGAAGGTGGTAGAAGAAAGCCCGTCACCCTTCCTTACGCCGGAATTGCGCCGGGAGATGGGGGAGAAGGCGGTTGCCGCAGCCAAGGCAGTGAACTACTCCGGTGCAGGTACCATCGAGTTTTTGGTAGACAAGAACCGTCGGTTCTACTTCCTCGAAATGAATACGCGCTTGCAAGTGGAGCACCCCATCACGGAAGAAGTGGTAGGCGTGGACCTGGTGAAAGAGCAAATCCGCATTGCTAACGACGAGGTGCTGCACCTCAAGCAGGAGGAACTGTTCCAGCGCGGCCATGCTATAGAGTGCCGCATCTGTGCCGAAGATACGGAAAACAACTTCATGCCGTCTCCCGGTGTCATCAAGCAACTGACGGAACCGAACGGAATCGGTGTCCGCATTGATAGCTACGTGTACGACGGCTATGAGATTCCCATCTACTACGACCCTATGATAGGTAAGCTCATCGTATGGGCAACCACCCGCCAGTATGCCATCGAGCGTATGCGCCGTGTGCTCTACGAGTACAAGATTACGGGCGTAAAGACCAACCTTGCCTATCTGAAGCGCATCATGCACGTGCCCGACTTTGTGAAGGGAGAGTACAACACCCTCTTTATCGAGAAGAACGCCCGCATGCTGGTACGTACCAACACTGCCAACGAAGAGTTGGAGAACATCGCCATGATAGCTGCCTATATGGACTATCTGGTCAATCTGGAGGAGAATGTTTCGGCACAGCTGTCCGATGGCCGCCCCATCAGCCGTTGGAGGGAATTTGGCTTGCAGAAGGGAGTGCTCAGGATTTAAGGAATGGATAATTGATAATGGATAATTAATAATGGAAATACATATAGGAGACCGTATCGCAGACATTACCCTGGTGGGTAAGGAAGGGAATAAGGTACAACTTACCATTGACGGAAAGCCCTACGAAGTGGACATTGTGATGGCAGAGAACGGAAGTTGCTCCATCCTGCACAACGGAAACTCGTTCAACGCAGGCCTTGTGCGCGGCGAGGGCGGCAAGAGTTATGACATCAGCATGCTCCAGCGTTCCTTTCATGTGGACATCGTGGACACGCAAGCCAAGTATCTGCACATGAAGAAAGGAGCCGACGAGAAGCAGGGCGACAAGATTCTGGCGCCGATGCCGGGCAAGGTAGTGAGCATCCCCGTCAAGGTGGGCGACCGACTGGCTGCCGGAGACATTGCCGTGGTGCTGGAAGCCATGAAGATGCAGAGTAACTATAAGGTAAATGCCGACTGCATCGTCCGCAACATCCTCGTGAGCGAGGGCGAACCGGTAAATGCCAACCAAGTATTGATTGAATTGGAGTTGATAAAGGAGGAATAATCCCGAGTCGCATTCAGTCCGTATATTATAAATCACTAAATTGTAAATGCAAATATGAACAGAGAAGAAATATACCGCCAGTTTGAGGAACTGGATAAACGTGCCTCGCTGGGTGGGGGCGTAGACAAGATAGAGAAACAACACGCCTCCGGCCGCATGACTGCCCGCGAACGTATTGACATGCTGCTGGACAAAGGCTCGTTCAATGAGCTGGACAAGTTCGTGAACCACCGTTGCACCAACTTCGGCATGGAGAAGAAACAGATTGCCGGAGACGGCATGGTGTCCGGTTACGGAAAGATAGACGGCCGCCTTGTATTTGTCTATGCCTACGACTTCACGGCGCATGGCGGTTCGCTCAGCGAGACGAATGCCGCAAAGATTGTAAAGGTGCAGCAGCTTGCTCTGAAGAACGGTGCTCCCGTCATTGCCCTCAACGATTCGGGCGGCGCACGCATCCAGGAAGGTGTGAACAGCTTGGCAGGCTATGCCTCCATCTTCTATCAGAACACCATTGCGTCGGGTGTCATTCCGCAGATATCCGCTATTCTGGGTCCGTGTGCCGGTGGGGCATGCTACTCTCCGGCGCTTACCGACTTTATCTTCATGGTAAAGGAGCAGAGCCACATGTTTATCACCGGTCCGGACGTGGTAAAGACCGTGACCCACGAGGAGGTGGACAAGGAGGAACTGGGCGGTGCCTATACGCATAGCAGCAAGAGCGGCGTTACCCACTTCATGTGCAATACGGAGGAGGAGACACTGATGAGCATCCGCGAGCTGCTGAGTTTCCTGCCGTCCAACAATATGGAGGATGCTCCCTTCACTCCCTGCTCCGACGATATCCATCGCCGGGTAGAGGCGCTTCAGACCGTCATTCCTGAGGACCCGAACATGCCCTATGACATCAAGGATATTATAGAACCGGTGCTGGACAACCAGTACTTCTTCGAAGTGATGCCTCACTTTGCCAAGAACGTCGTTATCGGTTTCGGTCGTCTGAACGGGCGTTCGGTAGGTATCGTGGCAAACCAACCTGCCTATTTGGCGGGTGTGCTCGATATTGATGCCAGCGACAAGGCGGCACGTTTCATTCGTTTCTGCGACTGCTTCAACATCCCGCTGATAACCTTCGAAGATGTTCCCGGCTTCTTGCCCGGAACGATGCAGGAGCACAACGGCATCATCCGCCACGGCGCCAAGATTGTCTATGCCTATGCCGAGGCCACCGTGCCCAAGATAACGCTGATTACCCGCAAGGCATACGGCGGCGCCTACATCGTGATGTCCAGCAAACCGACGGGTGCCGACGTGAACCTGGCTTATCCGCAGGCGGAAATCGCCGTGATGGGTGCCGAGGGTGCAGTGAACATCCTCTACCGCAAGTCCTCTGCCGAAGAGAAGCAGGAGATTATCAAGGAGTATGAAGACAAGTTCTCCAACCCTTACCGCGCCGCCGAGCGTGGCCTCATAGATGAGGTCATCATGCCGCGTGACACCCGCTACAAGCTGGTGCAGGCATTGGAGATGGCGCACAACAAGAATCAGAGCAATCCACCGAAAAAGCACGGCAACATGCCTTTATAATAGTAGTTATTTTTTATGTGTGAAATGCGTATCCCCGGAGAAGTGATTTCTGTGGGGATACACTTTTTAAATAGAGAATTAAGAATTAAACAATAAGGCTGAAAAGTAAAAACTAAAGATAGAAACTATGGAACTATTAAGAAACCTCTTTGAGGGTTATCCCAACCTTTGGGGCGGAGGAGTGGCACACTCTGTCCTAATTCTGTCCCTGGTCATCACCTTCGGTATCATGCTGGGCAAGTTGAAGGTGGCAGGCATCTCGCTGGGTGTCACCTGGATTTTGTTTGTGGGCATTGTCTTCGGACATTTCGACATGAACCTCGACGAACATCTGCTGCACTTCCTGAAGGAGTTCGGCTTGATACTGTTTGTCTATTCCATCGGTCTGCAAGTGGGACCGGGATTCTTCTCCGCTTTCAAGAAGGGCGGACTTACGCTGAACATGGTAGCAATGCTTTCCGTCTTCCTCAGCGTGGTTATCACCATTGTGTTGCACTTTGCCACCGGAATCCCCATTACTACGATGGTGGGTATCTTGTCCGGAGCCGTGACCAATACCCCCGGTCTGGGTGCTGCCCAGCAGGCAAACAGTGACCTCAACGGGGTGGATGCTCCGGAAATCGCACTCGGATATGCCGTTGCCTATCCGCTGGGTGTGGTGGGCTGCATCCTGGCGCTGCTAGCCTTGAAGATTTTCATGCGGATTAATACCCAAAAAGAAGAGGAGGATGCCGAGCACGGGCTGGGTCATCTGCAGGAGCTGACCGTGCGTCCCATATCGGTAGAGATACGCAATGAGGCAATAGACGGCAAGCGGATCAGAGATGTGAAACCATTGTTGAACCGTGCGTTTGTCATCTCCCGCATCCGGCACACCGGCAGTCAGGAAACAGAACTGGCGAATGCCGATACGGTGCTGCACATGCAGGATGAAATTCTGTTCATTGCCAACCCGAAAGATGTGGAGGCCATTGTTGCCTTCTTCGGAAGAAAAATTTCGGTGGAGTGGGAACGGGAGGACAAGAACTTGATTTCACGCCGCATCCTCATCACCAAGCCGGAACTGAACGGCAAGTCTCTGTCTCAGCTCAAGATACGTAACAACTTCGGTGCCTGCATCACCCGTATCAACCGTTCGGGCGTGGATCTGGTGGCAACTCCCCACTTGCAGTTGCAGATGGGAGACCGTGTGACGATTGTAGGCAGTGAGCTTGCCGTGAGTCATGCGGAGAAGGTGCTGGGTAACTCGCTGAAGCGTCTCAACCATCCCAACTTGATTCCTATCTTCCTGGGTATTGCCCTGGGATGTATCTTGGGCAGTCTGCCGTTCATGTTCCCCGGCATTCCCCAACCCGTGAAACTGGGACTGGCCGGTGGACCGTTGGTGGTTTCCATCCTCATCAGCCGTTTCGGGCCTCAATATAAGCTGATAACCTACACGACGATGAGTGCCAATCTGATGATACGCGAAATCGGTATCGCCTTGTTCCTGGCCTGCGTGGGGTTGGGTGCAGGAAAGGGATTCATCGATACCATTATCTACGAAGGCGGCTATGTGTGGATTGGCTATGGGGCCATCATCACGGTCGTTCCGTTGCTGGTGACAGGATTCATGGGGCGCTATTTCTGGAAGCTGAACTACTATACGCTGATAGGTGTGCTGTCCGGAGCTAACACCAATCCGCCTGCATTGGCCTATTCCTCGGACTTGACATCCTGCGATGCCCCTGCGGTGGGATACGCCACAGTCTATCCGCTGGCTATGTTCCTGCGGGTGCTGACGGCTCAGTTGCTGATACTGGCGTTGGCGTAGTTTCACCATAGATAATCTATGGTACATAGGTTGATTTGATAACAAGTAATGTAAAGGGAGCTAACAAGTAATGTTAGGCTGCTTTACATTACTTGTTATTTTTGTTTGTAGTATTCCTCCGCTTGTGCCAGTGTCTCCGGTTTGCCGATGTCGAACCAGAGGAATCCTTGCAGCGGATAGCCTTGTATATGCACCTTTGTGCAGGCGGACAAGTAGAAAGGAATGATGGAGAACTTGCCGTCCCACTGCCCATCGTCCATCAGGTGGAAGAGGGAGGGGGAGATGATGTGGATACCTCCGAAGGCGAGTTCCCGGTACTTCGTTTCCCGGTAGTCGAAGCCTGCCGGTTTCACCTCTCCGGTGGACTTGTTTATCCAGCCGTGCAGGTGGTAGTCGTCGTCAAAAAGGAGATAGCGGGAAGTCTTGCGCTCGCTCACAAGCAGGGTAGACTCCGCATCGCTCTCCAGATGGTGGCGGTAGAGACCTGCAAGGTCAATGTCCGTCAGAATATCCGCGTTGTGCACCAGGAAAGGTTCTTGTCCGTCCAGAAAGGGGCGTGCCTTTTTGATGCCTCCTCCGGTGTCGAGCAGCATGCCGCGTTCGTCGCTGATGTGAATCTCCGTGCCGAAGTTGTCGTGGGCACGGAGGAAGTCGATAATCTGCTCCCCGAAGTGGTGGATATTGACCGTTATCTCGTTGAATCCTGCTTCCTTCAACCGCAGTATCACCCGTTCCAGCATGGGCTTTCCTGCTACGGGAACGAGGGCCTTGGGCATGTGGTCCGTCAAGGGGCGCAACCGGGTGCCCAGGCCGGCGGCGAAAATCATGGCTTTCATATTGGCATATTCTCACATTAGCACATTAAACTTTGGCCTTAAACGTCTGTTCAATATTCTGTTCTCTATGTATCAGGTTCACTTGCACGCCGAACTTCTTGTGCAGATGTTCCGCCAGGTGTTGTGCCGAATATACGGAGCGGTGCTGTCCGCCGGTGCAGCCGAAGCAGACAGACAGATTGGTGAAGCCGCGTTCCATGTAGCGCTTCACGGAAGCGTCGACAAGGGCGTAGGCATGCTCCAGGAATACGGCTATCTCGCCGTCGTCTTCCAGGAAGCGGATAACGGGTTCGTCCAGTCCCGTGAAGGGTTTGTAACGCTCGTACTTGCCGGGGTTGTTCACAGCGCGGCAGTCAAAGACGAAACCTCCTCCGTTGCCCGTGGAATCTTCGGGGATACCTTTTTTGTAGGCAAAGCTGGTGACTTTCACCACGAGGCGGCGCTTTTGCAGGTCGTCTGTAAACTGTTTCAGCTCGGTAAGTTCGCGCAGAATCCGGCAGAGGTAGGGATATTCGGGATAAGGCTCTTGGAGCAGCTGGCGCAGGTTCTCGATGGCGAAGGGGACACTTTGTATGAAGTGGGGCTTCTTCTCGAAGTAACCGCGGAAACCATAGGCACCCAGCACCTGCATGGTGCGGAACAATACGAAGTGGCGAAGCTGGGCATAGAAATAAGCCTCGTCCACGGGCTGGTACTTGCGCAGGGCGTCGATGTATTCCTTCAGCAACTCTTGGCGCAGGCTGTCGGGATAGTTTGCTTTGGCCTGCCACAAGAAGGAGGCAACGTCGTAGTAGACCGGACCTTTGCGTCCGCCCTGGAAGTCGATGAGCCACGGTTCGCCGTCCTTTATCATAACGTTACGACTCTGGAAGTCGCGGTACATGAAGGTGGCGGAGCTGCTACGGAGCAACACGTCTGCCATCTTCTGGAAGTCGTCTTCCAGCCGGTCTTCCTGGAAGTCCATCCCCGTAGCCTTGAGGAAGCAGTATTTAAAGTAGTTCAAGTCCCACAGAATGCTGCGGCTGTTGAACTCTGCCTGCGGGTAGCAGTAGGAGAAGTCCATGCCGTCGGCTCCGGCAAACTGCACGGCGGGCAGCAGACGGATGGTCTTGCGCAGCAACTGTTTCTCTTCCTCACCGAATACGCTGGTCTTGCGGCCTTTCTCGATGGCATTGAATAGGAGCGAGTCGCCCAGGTCTTCTTGCAGATAATAGATATCATCTTCGGAACGGATGAACACTTGCGGTACGGGCAGTCCTTTCTGGCGGAAATGTTCTGCCATGTAGAGGAAGGCGCGGTTCTCCTCCACAGACTCTCCGCTGACGCCGATAAGTGTAGGACTTCCGATGAGGCGGAAGTAACGGCGGTTGGAGCCGGAGGAGGGGAGTTCGTCAATCTGTTCCGGTTCGTGTCCGGTATGTGCGATGTAGAGTTTCTTAAGTTCTTCGGTTATCATGGTGGTATGTTTTATTTTTGCAGCTAAGATAAAACTTTTGTCGGAGATATGCTTACCTTTGCAGGAGGAAAATATTTAATTTGATAGCTTCATAATGGATTCCATTCCTCAGTTTCTCATAGCCGCCCCTACATCGGGCAGTGGAAAGACCACCGTCAGTCGTGGACTGATGGCATTGTTTGTGAAGAAAGGTCTGAAGGTGCAGCCTTTCAAGTGCGGTCCCGATTATATAGATACTAAGTATCACGAGGCGGTATGCGGCCGTCCTTCCATCAATCTGGATACTTTCATGGCATCTCCGGAGCATGTCCGCAGTCTGTATGCACGCTATTCGGCAGATGCTGATGTTGCCGTGGTCGAGGGGATGATGGGGATGTACGACGGGTACGACCGCGACCGGGGCTCGTCGGCAGAAGTGGCACGGCTCTTGGGTATTCCTGTGGTGCTGGTGGTCGATGCCAAGTCGGCTGCCTATTCCATGGCTCCTTTGTTGTCGGGGTTCATCAATTTCCGTCCGGATATACGTATTGCGGGAGTTATCTTCAATCGTGTCGGCTCACCCCACCACTACCGGATGCTGCAGGAGGTCTGTGAAGACTTGAACGTGACTTGTCTGGGCTATCTGCCCAAGCAGAAGGAACTGGAGCAGGAGTCACGCCATCTGGGGCTGGATTTCAGCCGTTCTAAGGAGACGGAGGGGCTGGACATGCTGGCAGGCTTGCTGGAGGAACATGTGGACTGGGAACTGCTGCTCTCGACAATCGGGCTTCCATTGCCTGCGGCGGCTGTGGAGGAGAAGTCGGTACTATCAGAGCCGGGGAAGCTACATATCTCGGTAGCGCGCAACGAAGAGTCCTTTTCCTTCCTCTATGCGGAGCATCTGGATATTCTGCGCCGTATGGGCACGGTCACTTTCTTCAATCCGGAGCAAGACCGGGCTATTCCGCAAGAGACGGATTTGCTCTATCTGCCCGGCGGCTATCCCGAGAACCGTCTGGAGGAACTTGCCGGGGCAAGGCTTGCCAGGGAGTCTATCCGCAGCTATATAGAGGCCGGTGGCAGGACGCTGGCAGAATGCGGGGGGATGATATATCTTTCGCAGTCCGTTCTTTCTGATGGGGATACGGACGGGGGAAGTATTAATACCGATGGAAGAAGCACCGGGAACAGTGTAAGCAATGTCGGAAATGAGATGGTGGGAGTATTACCTTTCAGCATCACGAACGAGCGTAAACGCAGGAAACTGACATTGGGATACCGTCGGTTCGACTATAACGGATGGCGGCTTAAAGGACACGAATTCCATTATACGCAGCTTGCTGTGCCCGAAGCTGGTGGAAAAGAAAGTGGTGCGTACAGTCTTACTCCCTCGATAGTGCAGGTTTTCAATGCCAGAGGAGAGAAGGTCGCTACTCCCATTTTTCGTTATAAGAACCTGATTGCCAGCTATACACATCTGTATTGGGGCGAGATGGATGTGATGTCTTTGTTCGGTGGAGCCTAATCTTGTAAAACATCTTTTGAATCTGCTGGACTTTCCTTCTTTTTCCTTTCATGTTTTGCTTGAAAAGTCCCGGTATTTCTGCATATTTATATTCCAAATTTGTTTGTATCTTTGCGATAGAGAAAAGGTCTACGGAATAATTTGGTAAGTTAAGGCAAGAATTTTGCTTAATTTTGCGATATGATAGAAAATAATGATTCAAATGAATATTTTTCTTTTTTTACGGAGACGGAAACCTTATCCATTTTACCCAAAACTATATTATTAGAAGAGGGTAAGGTTGCAGATAGATTATACCTAATTCGTAAAGGCTGTTTACGTCTTTTTTTTTATAATGAAGGAAAAGATATGACTTTTCAATTCTTTTTTGAAGGGGATTTTGTTGCATCATTCGACAGCCTATACAAACGGCAACCGAGTCTTTTCTTTTTGGAAAGTATTGAACTTACAGAAGTATCGATGATAAAGAGGGATGATTTTTATAATCTCATTGAAATGATTCCCTCGTTGAGAAAAAAATATGAAGAAAAACTCATAGAACGTTTTCATGTCTATCAACAACTTTTTCTTTCTCGCATAAATAACACTCCGCAGCAGAGGTATGAAGAACTACTGAAAGAACGTCCTGACATCATACGGAGGGTTCCCCAACATTATATTGCATCTTATCTTGGCATTACTCCCGTATCTTTATCCCGAATAAGGAATAGACGCTGATTCATTTCTTTACAATTGTTATCGCCCGGATTCTACTGGCATAGCGAACTTTGCACCAGTGAATATAAAACAGGTAAACAATGAAAAAGATTTTTGTAACGGATTGGATTTTGATTATTGCATTTATGCTGTCCACACTTTCTGGAATAGGATTGCATATTGTAGGATATGGGAACAATCATGAACTATGGCATAATTGGGCTGTATCTCATGTTTTGACAAGTTTTCTATTTTTTATCACTGTAATATCCCATCTTTCGACACATTGGGGATGGTATAAAGGACTTATCAGAAAAGGGATTGGCAAAAGAAGTAAAGTTACGGTAATGTTATCAATTGCTTTTTGCTTATGTTTAGTTACGGGAGTTGCTCTACTTGGTGTGAATGGGGCAAATTCTGCTATGGGACTATGGCATTATAGAATAGGGATTGTTATGGCTGCCCTTTCTATGGGGCATATCCTAAAACGTACTTCACTATTATGTAAATCGCTAAAAAAGAAATAAACGAATGTACCTCCTTTAGTGGCTCCTAATATGGAAGATATCTTTTGAAAACTTTTACTTTGTACTCATAAGTTTTTCCCATCAACGTGGTCGTTTCAGGATATGCGTAGGGTGCGGAATTTAAAATCAGATTATTATGACTAAAAAAGAAAAGAATGTAGAAGTGGGGAGAGCTATGAAGATACCGGATTTGGCATTTTATATGCAGACGGTGATTGAGCAGTTGGAAGCGGATAAGAAGCGCTCGGCGGCACATACATATACGTATGCGTTGAAATCTATCGCGGAGTTTTATGGTGGGGCAGGAATGCCGATGCCGGTGGATGAGGTCTTTACGCCAGGTAGGTTGAAGGAGTATGAAGAATGGATGAGGCGGGAAGGAATGAGGAAGCGGAAGAGAGAGCCTAAGGGGTTGAGCCTGAATACCATTTCTACCTATATGCGGAACTTGAAGGCGGTATATCACCGGATGGTTGGTGAAAAGGTGTTGCCCTATAATCCGAAATTGTTTGATGACGTGTACACAAAAGTGGAATCACAGACTAAACGGGCGCTGGAACTGGAACAGATGAATACGTTGCTGTGTACAGACTTAGGAAAATTGCCTTCAAATCTGCAGTGCACATTGGCTTATTTCTTATTGATGTTCTTGCTCCGGGGAATGCCGTTCATTGACCTTGCCTATCTGCGTAAACAAGACGTGAAAGGAGACTGTATTGTATATAGTCGCCACAAAACAAGACGGCAGATGACGGTACGTATTCCCAAAGAAGCGATGGAACTGATGAAAGAGTTCGAAAGCAATAATCCGGATTCCATCTATCTCTTTCCGATTCTGCACAGGCAAGGGACCAAGAAGAGACGGACCGGGAAGGTGAAAAAAGATAAGGAATTGTATATGGATTATCTTCGGGCTCTTCGTAACTTCAATCTGAAACTTGAAAAAATAGCGTCCCTGCTACTACCCGGTGTGAAGCTCAGCTCATACGTGGCCCGCCATACATGGGCTACGTTGGCTTTTCATGCAGGAATGAGTATCGGCATCATCAGTAAGGCACTGGGCCATTTCTCTATCAAGGTGACGGAAACATATCTGAAACCTTTTGAGAATGAAAAGGTGGATGCGGCCAATGAAGAATTAATAATCTCGGTCGCAGGATACAGTGAAAAGAAAGTTGCATGAAAAATGCTGTCTGACAATGGCTCTGGTAAGGGAAGTGTTACTTGGTAAGTAACGGTTTGACAAAGCAAATTATAATGATGCTTATAAAAATAAAACACTTACTTTCTGCATCGGGAAACATGCTGCTACTGTGGGTGTTTTACAGCTTCGCCTTCTTCATGTTGGTCGCTTGTAGTCACCGTGATCAGGTTTACTCCCTTGAGACTGAAATCATGATCAGTGCCGATTGGAGCCGGTCGGGATTGAACGAGAGGGAACAGGATTATGGTGCCACCACTGTATTCTATCCTACAGACGGCAGTAGTCCTATTATGGTACTGATGGGCGACCGAACGTATAAGACTGTGCACCTGAAAGAAGGACGTTATGACGTTGTTCTTTTCAACCGTTCATTTGGCGATTTTGGTAATCTCGGTTTTAGGGGAGAAGATGCCTACCGGACGTTGGAGGCACATGCCACAAATGTGGTGACAAAGGATGCCCCTTCCACGGAGATAATCATTACGGATAGTCCTGACGAACTTGCAGCCGATTGTATGGAAAGTTTTGAAGTGACTTCAGGTATGTCGGGAAACTATTCATCGAGCATGGCTAACCGGGGGAGCAAAAAGATTGGCGGTAGTAAAGATGGTTGCCAGCTCTGTTTCCTTCCCCAAAAACTGACTCAAAAGATAACAGTTAAAATCCGTATTAAAGGAATGAACAATATACGTAATGCCACTTGTAAATTGGATGGTATTGCAGAATCTGTGTTTCTCGCTTCGGGACAGATTTCAGAAAAGACTGTGACGCAGGAGTTTTGTTTCGGTAATCCCGTTTATAATTCCGGATCGGCGACGGACGGAACACTAAGCGCCTCTATCAGCGTGTTTGGTTTTGATACGGAGATTTCACATAACCTGCATTTGAGAGCAGAATTGGTGGACGGGAAAACCACATTTGAAGAAAGTTTTGATGATCTGAAAATAAGCCAGTTGGAAGAAGGAGGTGGAAGAATGAGCATTTTCATCGACATGACGTGCGAAAAAAAAGTACCGAATGTGAAAGTTGAAGGAAGTTCGGGTTTTGACGCCAACGTGGATGACTGGGAGGATGAAGTGAACAGTGATATAGATATTTGAGGACATAATTAATATTAATTGAAAAAATGAATAGAAGATGGGAACGAAAAGTTTATTGATGGCAATGGCAGCGCTGACGATAGCCGGTTGCTCGCAAAATGAAGTAACGGAGATAAATCCGGATGCAGACCGGACAATCGGTTTGGATGTATATACGGGAGTACAGACCAGAGGAACGGAAACCACTACGTCCACGCTGAAAGAAGCGGATGCCGGTTTCGGTATTTTTGCCTATAGAAGTTACGAAAAGAGTGTAATTTATTGGAAATGAGCATTGGGTAATCGCTCATAATAGTAATAGGTTACGAATTAGTTAGTTATCTACTGCATTATTCTTCTGTGCGTTGCCGAGGTCGGACGCCAGCCGTGGGCCATCCAGGACCTGATGCCCGTGGGCGTCGCGGCGTCGAAAATCCCCAGCGGATCGGTCTCGGTGACCTTCTTCCTCTTTCTGGCGCTGTTCACGGCGCTGCTCGCCGCCGAGTTGAGCATTATGTTCCGGCAGATCAAAACAGGACCTAAAGACGACTGACATCCCGACTACCGCAAATTTACCGGCAGGGTGGCTTCCGCGCAAGCGGACACAAGTCCCCGCCAGGGCGGGGATTTAGGGGTGGGTCAAATCTATAAACACGGCGGTACGCCGTGAATCGCCGACGGACAAGAGCGGCAAAACAACGACAACAACGACAACAACGACAACTATGGATACTATCACCCTACTTCAACACTATTGGTGGCTGATCATTTCGCTTTTGGGGGCCTTGCTGGTCTTCCTGATGTTCGTGCAGGGCGGTCAGGCGCTGCTCTACACGATCGGCCGCACCGAAGAGGAGCGCAACATGCTGGTCAACTCGCTGGGCCGCAAGTGGGAGTTCACCTTCACGACGCTCGTGACGTTCGGCGGCGCGTTCTTCGCCTCGTTCCCGCTCTTCTACTCCACCTCGTTCGGCGGCGCCTACTATGTCTGGATGACCATTCTGCTGAGTTTCGTCATACAGCCCGTCGCCTACCAGTTCCGCCGCAAGGCGGGCAACGTTTTCGGCGAAAAGACGTTCGACGTCTTCCTGACGATCAACGGCATCGCAGGTCCCCTGCTGCTGGGCACGGCCGTCGGGACGCTCTTCACGGGTGCAAACTTCACGGTGGACCGCCTCAACTTGGCCAACGGCGCAGGCAGCGGCAGCGCAACGGTCATCTCGCAGTGGACCACGCCGTGGCACGGTCTCGAAGCGCTCGGAGACATGCGCAACGTGGCGCTGGGGCTGGCCCCTTTACGATCAGCTTGTCGCGGTAAAAACGGTAAAATTCCTCC
>OKRY01000904.1_pt1 | contig 24507 bp, 17 predicted proteins | sample 1601121 | NCBI WGS metagenome assembly OKRY01 (sample SAMEA3541546, study PRJEB24748) | human gut metagenome | biome: human gut; feature: human-associated habitat; material: faeces | place: China | collected 2012
CTCGCCGTGCGTCTGTCCCAGCACCTTCAAGCATGCGCTATATTGCTGTTTACAACAAAAGCCATTATAATTCCTTCGCCACAAACAATTGTAATTGGTATCACCATAAACTGTTTCACAATTCGATTTTCCGATATAGGAATAAATAGACCATCTGTGGCTTTTTCAAGAATACTATCCAACTGTTGAACCATACTCCGTAAAGTCAATCGAAAAACGGCAAATATACTGCCTAACAACAACATATAACGTATTTCTTCTTGCTGTAAAAATGGCAGCGTCCAATAAAAAGGCATTTTATAAATTCCTAGACATATCGTAAACAAAATCATTCCCATTATTATCCAATTTTTGCCTAATCTATAAATGGATATTTGAGCTTTCCATATCAATGGAAAGTAGTATAAAAAATTGGATACTTTATTTTTTCTCTGTAAATATCTCACCATTTTTTCTTTTGCATATTGATCTAACAATACAGTATTATTAAAATTTTGAGCAATACGTACTTTTTCCAAAAATTGCATCTCATCTTCATACTTTAAAGCATTTATTTCCAGAACACCAAAATCATAAACTAGCATATACATCCATATTCCTATATCTATAATAATACATATAAAAAAATATTTAAGCGATATTACCAAGATTATACTAAATAACAGCCATATTCCAATATCTCTTCTTTGATTTGCATGATATATTTTCCATCTCATTAAATTAGTTGTATTTAATAACAAAAATATTATGAGTAATATAAATAGAAAATTTCTATTCAAATGGATTCCATTAATACAAGCTGAAAGAATGATTGAAAATATAATGTCCTTTAAGGTTAACCCTATATATTTTATTGATATCATTTGTCTTATCCTTTTCTCTTGAATGAAAAACAATGATGCCGGTTTTATTATAATTGCCGGTTTAACATTAATAAAACAAACGCCAAACGAGTATAATATCAAAAATCCAAATACCAGATAACATAATCGAAGATTACATGCATTTATTTTCCAAATTATTGGAAAAAAATTAATCACAATTTGATATCCAACAACAGCTGCCGCAACTACCAAAGACAATATAGGTATCAGCATATTTTCTATTAATCTTTTAGTTTCTCTAATCTTATTCACACATAACAGTTTTCTGTACTCCTGCATAATGCTCTCCCTCACCAATTAAGGACATATATATTTGTTCCAACGAAGTTTCCTTATTCATCTGCTGCTTTTGTAATATTTCTGTCTTTGTTCCTTGTTCGACTATTCTTCCATCATATAAAAAAATATATCTGTCACAAAAATCTTCAGCCAAACTTAGTAAATGTGTAGATATGAGTATCGTTTTATCTTGTTTCTTCAAATTTTTTAAAGTATTTTTGAATTTATATGTTTGTGCTGGATCCAACCCATTAAACGGTTCATCTGCCAGCAGCACATCGTATTGCCGCAACAATGCAAGTGCAATCATAAGTTTCTGCAACGTTCCTTTTGAAAGTGCTGATGGAATTTTGTTAAGGTGCTGATTAAGATTAAATTCTCGAATTAATGAATCAACTGTCACTGAGTTCTCAGGGTACAGTGCTTTAATAAACTGAAGATGCTCCCAAACAGTCAACTCTTCATAGTACACTGGAATATCTGGAATGAACGTCACAGGATTATTCTCTCTTTTAATAGAAAATATATCATTATCACCAATAATAATTTTACCATTATTAGGTTTCATTTTTTTTATCATGAGTTTTAGCATTGTTGATTTTCCTGCGCCATTAGGACCAATTAAGCCTGTTATCTCTCCCTTATTCATTCCAAAATTAATATCATGTAATATTGGCTTCTTATCATAAGCAAAATTTACATTTTCTACATTTACATACATATCTCTCGCCTCCCTGTTTTTCTTATATATACACCTTAGAGGAAGTTTAAGGTCAAGAAAAAAAGAGAACATTTTCTATTTGTCCTCTTTTTCTCAAAAATATCTTCGCATTCTTATTTTGTTTCATTACACACTATAATCCGTAATATTGAAACCACCAAAATCAAACTCAAAATAAGAGTTATTACTTTAAACGGAGCACTCATATATGTATTACATAATTTCAAATATAATTGCACGCACATAATGACTGCAATTACTCCCCCTACAATACAAACAATTAATTTAGAAGTATCGAAAATTTTTTGTATCCTGTCCTGCCGTTTTATTCTCTCCAATTGCTGAGTCAGGAAGAGCAAGAGAAATATGATGAAAGCTTAAAGGCCGCCGATGATTACTATGGTGTCTTAATGAGCTATTACATGAATGGTATTGATGAAGGTTTTGCCAAAGGTGAAGCTAAGGGTTTTGCCAAAGGTGAAGCAAGAGGTAGTTATCACAAAAGTCTTGATATAGCGAAGAAAATGCTATTAAAGGGTATGGATGATGACTCTATCATGGAACTGACAGGCTTAACCCATGAGCAATTGCATCAATTGAAATCATAAAATTATCAGATACAAGTTCTCCCCATAAGCCAGGCGATAGATGCCTGAACTTATAGGGAAACTGCAAGCCACTTTCAAAAGCACTCTTCACCCTTCACCGGAGTGGCGTAAGTATTTGTGTATGAGCTGATTTGGTAGGGTGAAGAGTGCGCTCGGCTCTTCACCACTCTTCACCCCAGATTTTTCGCTAGCTGTTTATAGATTGAGGGGGGATTGCAAATCCGCTGGGACGCCTCACGGAAGACAGACGCCTGACGGAATCCGTGCGTAATCCGTGGAGCAAGAATGCTCTGTTAACTCAGCGTAATCCGATGAAAAAATATCCAGGTGAAGAGTGGGTGAAGAGTGGTGAAGAGTGGTGCGCCACTCTTCACCACTCGGACCCCCTGTGTTTATCGGGGCTTCAGGCGATTTGGTGAAGAGTGAAGAGTAAAAAAGAAAGTGGGGATTTTCTCTCCCGACGTATCGTTTTGTGCCTGGCAATGGCATTATATTGCCCTTTACCAGGGCAATATAATGCCGTAGTGAGGCAATATGCGCTGGAAGCGTCTTTACCACTCGTCAGTACTATCATGACGACCTCTCAGCGACGTCTTGACTCCTTGTCAGGAGTATCCTGACAAAACGAAGGGCTGGACTTTCTCACGAAAGCCCAACCCTTCTTTTTAAAAACAGCTGTTTTTTATGCTATGTTTATATATAAGTAAAAGATGTTATAATATTTATCACTTATCTTATGTTTATTGCAGAACATGTACCAGGCGGATTGGCATGGCTCTGTAGATACCTGTATTTCTTCCATTGCTGCCGCTGACGAAACGCAAGTTAGACAATGTCATAATCCTGCCATAGATATCAAAATAGCGATACCAGAATCCATACTCAGGACTGGTGGTGTCGAAACCCTGGTTACCAGAGAGCAATGTCCTTGTCCATAGGGAGACATGGGTAGGGTTCTTAAGGCTCTCACCTTCTACATAACCGGTTGTAGGCAGATAGATAGTGGGCAGCACAGAGTTGACTGTCTCTATTTCTATACTGTTGTAGACCTCACCCGACTCGGTGTAGCGATTGACTACCTTAAGTTTTCCACCGTCTATAATATCTTGGATATCGTCATTTTCGGGAATTTTGAAACCATTGGGAATCAAGTCATTTAACAAGCTGCCTGCATGTTCTTGAGCTCTTTTTTCGTTAGCAATTTGGAAATATCCACCAATAGCGTTCCTGTTGGCTTGCAGTGCTTTTGTTTCTATTGAATAGTTACCATTGTTGGATGCCCCGAGGTTTCGGTCCAGCATGATATACGTTTTGTTTTTGCCTTGCACTTGAATGACACCATAATAGAATCTGCCGCTGACCGTTGGCAATTTGTCTTCACCATTACCATTAGGATCGACAGGTGGCTGTTGGTGGGCATCTGATATTTCATGGAAGATACCACTGTGATAGACTGGATATTTAATTTTAATCGTGTGCCCGTCACTGGTGGTGTAAGAGATGGTGAAATCTCCTTTCCAAAAGTTGAAGTTGTTATCTTTGTTATTTACCAAATCCACTTGCCAATAGGTCTTTCCGCCATCTGTAGTTTCTGTGATAGTATATCTGTCACGGTGCTCGGACCCTTTGGTACAAGTCTCATTTGATTCATTCTTAGGAATCCAATACCTGTAACGATTGCTTACTACGGTGAAGTGGAGACCATCGTTTCTTACGGTTCCATATTGCAGGTCTTCCGGTTTGATACCTTGTGTATGGTCTATGAAATCATGGAAATAATCTTCTGAAATATGATTATTATTATTCTTATCAAGAAGAATGACCGTGCGGGTGTCCGAACGTTTGAAATCGTTACCCTTTTGCGTGATGGTGATGGTGCGGGTCAAGTCACCAGACCTGACTACGACATGTCCTTCCCGTGTTTCTTCAGAGTAGCGGTTCTCTGTCAATGGGATGGAGAGGCGATATTTCTTTCCTGGTGTTGATTTTGGACCTGCTGCATCCGGTATGTCAATCGTTGCGCTAATACTGATTTCGCCAATCCAATCTCTATCCTTAGATTCCACTTTCCACGAACCGTCCTTAATGGTGGTGACAAGTGTGGCAGTAGTGGATTCATTCCATGCCGCACTCACCTGGTCGCTTACGCCGAGGTGATAGTCCTTGCAGGCTATCATATCGGTAACCAAAGGATTGTCATCCTTCACTGTCACCCTCATACGATTCTCGGGATATGGGTCATCAACAGCTTCCTTTTCCGTTTTCCAACCATAGGTGTTAACGTAGGAGATTTTCACAGTATAGGCATTATTGCGCAGAAGATTGATGAAAGGCTTGCCATCCGTACTATCCGTACCGTAGAATGCCACTTTGTAGTAACCTGTTACGCCCTCATATTTACCCTTAATGATAAGGAATGCCTGGTCTGCCTTTGTTTCCGACTCATAGAAAGCTATATCGTCTGTCGTAAAGTCGCTACTGGTGTTGTCATAGCTGACACCTGAAGGCAACGTCGGAGCGGTGACTTCCCATGTTGAAGCGTTCCATTTATCCTCTGCAGGAGCAATGGTTCCGCTACCAGCAGCCCTGTAAAGTTTATAGCCTTCCACGGTAAAAGTTTTTTTTTCGATAAACTCAGAACTGCTGTTAGTGGTTGGTCCTTGAACACTCACCTTACCGAACTGGCGCAGGAGGGTGACGGAAGGATTCGTTCCCATCAATGCAGACACACTAATCCTACCCCAGCAGAGAGGATTCTCCGTACTGATGGTATCGCTGACCACAGCCTTGTCCAAACCGTTCTGACATTGCTCATCGGTTAAAGAAGCTGCATTAGCCACCAGATGAATCATGCTGGCATTAGAGACAGCAGGCACCTTCACCTTGTAGCCGTTTTCAACGGTTTTCCAATCAGTAACACTTTTATTAGAAAGGAATTTTCCGTCTTTATCGTATGCCACAACATTCAGGCTTGTCAATCCTGTATCGCCGGCACGTGTCAGTTCTTCTTTTGAAAAGTCGGGGAGGCTGATGGTGAGCGTTATTCCACCACCTTCCAGTCCATCTATGTCAGATGAAGTTGAACTTCCATTTTCGTTCAACTGATCGCTGCAACTGGTCAACGCCAGCAACATCAGCAAAAATGATATTATCTTTTTCATCTTTCCTCACTTTACTTGTTTATACGCCAGATGGTTTACCTGGGTGCCAGCTACCATCATAATATCCTGTATCTTTATACTTCTCATAACTTCTACCTCCGAAAAGGGTATATTTCTCATCATAGGCATCCTCTTTAAACTGAAGGACTATACCCTTCTCATGATATCCGTCAACCGCTTTTAACTTTATCGTTGTCTTCCACCAGCCTCCTGATACTGATTCGCTACTGAAACTATTGGCTTTGGGACCATCCCAAGTGTTGTCCCAATGTTTATATTGGTCATTAGTTCCAGAGGATGTCGGATTGTTTGTTGCGACACCGAACCTAAACGCCCAGCCTAATACTTTATTCTTGGTATAGACAACATAATTGATATCCTTAACTATCGGTTTCTCATCGAAAATACGATAATAGGGGTCTGTTGTCGGGTCGTAAAGTATCCAACCTTCTCGGTCTTCATAGTTGAAAAGGGTGATACCAGGCGCCATGTGATGAGGGCAGCGGTGAAGGTCCGCACCATCGTTGTTGAAGCTGTAGAATATCATCAATGTCTCACCAGGCTTAATCTTGACATTATCATTTTCATCATAAGGCTGTTTATCCCATCTATATCCTTTTGCTTCAAACGCCATATCCTTATAATACCAGCCTGGATTGTTCTCATCTCCAGTCATGCGGCTGGCGTTATCATGCCCATGTGGTTCATTATATCTATTATTAAAATACCACACATTTTCTTTAGGTATTGCTGTTTCTGTCGTTTCACCCTTTTGAGAATAAATATATACATTATGTTTACTTGTTTGTATCCCATTGTCCGAACTCCAAGAATCGTTCCAGTTGTTATTGTTATCACCTGTTCCATAGTATTCATCCAAAATACCTTGGAATTGGTTAGTACCAAACTGGCCATTATTTGACGACCTGTCATTAATGGCACGGAAATAGATACGGTAATCGACAACCGGAGGTCTTACTGTTACTTTAATATCTCTGTACTTATAGTTGCTATTATACGAGTCTTTCGAGTGTACTCGGAATGTATGCACTGTAGTTGTTACAGGGTCGGTTGTAGCCTCCACCTGGAATGTTCCCTTGGGAGCGTTTTCATCGGATGGCTTCGATATTTTGATAGTTGATTTACCAATGGTGGAAGTCAGATTGTCAGGAAGCACGATACCTCCCAAGTTTGTAACCCAAGTGAATACCTTTGTGTTGGTTTCTGCACCTGCCACATAATAGATGATTACCTCCAATGGATCAACCTCAAACAGAGGTTCTACATTGTAGTCTACATCCAGATATTTCTTCAGGTTGTTAGCCTTCAGCCATATCTTGGTCGTTCCTTTCGGAGGAAATTGACCTTTCCCTTTTCCATAAGCACTCATGGGAATCTCGGGATTAATCCTAAAGGTGATAATATGATTGACCTCATCTCTTTTAGCTTCAACGACGAGGGGCTTACCATCAACAATCTCATCGCAACCAAACTCCACATTCATCCAATTTGACTTGTAGGAAATAGAGTCTTCCTCTATGGAGGTTATTTGAGCGCTTGTCTTGTTTACCCACAGTGTGGTATGGCTGAAGTCTGCATCAAGCTCCGCAGGTTCCCAGTCCTTGACATGGACCTGGCAGTCGAGGGTGATATTGCCTATTGTCTTCAGGTTACCGATAATCTCATAGTAGGTACCGCGGGGGAATGTGCGGCGTGGCTCTGCCTCTGGATTGTCGGTGTGGCCCAATGGGATGTTGTAGCTGTTGTCATTGGCGCCAATCATGCTGCTCAGTGTGAGGAACGACTGCTGGTCGTTGGTTTTGATATAGCGCTCAGGCAGATAGTATGTACCCTGGAAGAGCCATTTGTCCTTTATGTTTGAGGGAGCCGCTGCGGCAGTACCCACAGCAGTGATTACATCCGCATTGCTCTTGTTCTTGTTGGTGTCGTCGCGTGTCCAATCAGAGAAGAATGATCCTGCGGCGCTGGCTTCAGAAGATTGCTTATACATTTTGGAACTGATAATTCCGCTTACGTCCTCTTTGTCAGAAGCGTAGAACTTTCCTCCCCATACCAAGCTGGTGGATTGAGAGAGATTATTTGCTGTAATATCATTTATCTTCAGACCGTTGGTCTTCAGAGCCTCCTGCATCTCAGAGTCAGCAGGGTCGAAGAGCAGGTTGAGTTTTACCTTGACACAGGTGAACTTCAAGTTGGCAACAATGTCGGTGGTCTTGCTATCACCAGTGATGTTGGTATCCTTTAAGGGTTCATATATCATAGGGATATTGCCACAGGCAGGCATACCGGGCTTGCCTTCGGGAATGTAACTCAGTACCACATTTTTAAGGTTATCCTCTGTTTCGATGGTCTGATCCTTCAACACATCCTCCATATTGGCAACAACATAGATGCGGTAAGTGCCGGGGTCGATTCGCAGCGTATATGTGGCTACATCCACACCTCCTTCAAAATTGCCAGGCTCATAGAACGAGGTACCGGGACCGCCCAAGTACTCATTCAGCAACTTGCCCTTACCGTCTTTAGGAAAAGCGAAAAGTCGGAGGCTGTTGATGCGGCACTCTTCTTCTGTGGCATTGTAAGTTAAGTTTTCTGCAGGGGCTGATTCTCCTGCACGAGTGCCGTTGCTGTGCATCAATGGCACAAGGACTTGCAGGTTGCCCGACATACCTGAGCTGACAGTGTTGTCACCCAAGTCGTCGGTGCAAGCGGCTGTCATAGCCGCCAGCAACAGAATAACCATGTAACAAAAAAACTTTCGACTTCTCATCTTTTATATGTTTTATATATTGTTTATTGTTTCCGTTTATATGCTAATTCATGTTTGTCGTCCTGAAGAAACAATCTTATTTACCTTTTTAAAAGAACTAACCTAAACTTAATCAAACCTGATTTTCTATTTTGTGATCATTTCAACTCTTCTATCATTTATGCTGTATCGTGTATCCGCTGAGGGATTGGAGCGATATTTTAATACCTATATATAATAAGGTGTAACTGCCTGCTTAGAAATCTACACGCTGGATGCGCTTGCTCCAGCTGAGCACCGATATGCTGAGGTTGGCATACTGCCACTCGCCGCCTTTGAGGAAGAAGTCGAGATGGTAGTCATACTCACGGTCCAAGAACTCCTGTGGTGAGTAGTTGAGGTAGTCGAAGGCTCCCCTTCCCTGTGCCAGACAGTCGGCCAGGTTGATGCGGACCACCTCCTCGCCAGTCTTCTTATTAAAGATGGAGAGCATGGCATTTTGCTCGTTCTGCGCTACAGGATAGAGCACCAGTCGGGAGAACATCATGGCAGCATGGGCGGTACGTTCCTTTACGTTGCCCGCTTCGTCACGGAAGTCAGTATCCCAAGTAAAGTAAGGTTTATAGGTGAGCCTTTCGTCTTCCCAGAGACTGTTGTCATGGCCTATGGTTCCGTTGGCACATGTTATCTCGAAGCTGAAGTCTTCCACCGAGATGTCGGCAGGCGCATCTATCTGGTGCAGGCTTAAGGTGAGTTCCTTGGTATCACGGACAAGACTGATGGTGTCGTGTACCATCTCCAGGCTCTTTACCTCCACGATGCCCTTGGAGAGTCCTTGCCAAAGCGTGTCAAGTGGCATGGCCTGGTTCTCTACAATGCCCTGCTGACGGTCCAGCGTAGCATGCAGACGGCTGATGTCTTCTCCCTGTTGGGGCATCTCTACCCTGAACTTGGCACCGCGTGCAGCCAACGTCTCGCTGTAAGCCTTCTGCCAGGCGAAGGCAGCAAAGTGGTATTTGCCAGGCTGCAGTTGCAGTTGCATGGCGAAGTCATGACTCTTCAGCGGCTGGGCCAGGCTGCTGTTGGCAGCCTCTTGTCTGGTGACAAACTTGCCGTTTTCATCGTAAACAAAGACAACTAACCCACCCACATGGTCGTTGAACATGTCGGCGCGCTGGATGTTATAGTCGTAGACGAAGTGCAGGTAGGCACCTGTTTCGCAAGGAGGCAGGTCATCGTGCATCAGCCCGTCGCAACTACCCAAGAGGCAGCAGGCAAGCAAACTCAGCAGTCCAGCCTTCATGCTATCATACCAGCCGAAAATCATTTTCTTTGCCATAATCTGATTGTTTATTATTAATTTATTGTTTCGTTGTTACTACTTTACACCGTAGCGGGTAACTGCCTGGAGCTCCAGGCAGTCATAAGTCCCACTACCTGTGTAAGGTTCTTACGGAATTATATTTTTTATTAACTAAACTGATTCCTATTTTTTACAGATCTATGTCCTGCACACGCTTAGCCCAGTCAAGAATCTTGATGGTACAGCTGATGTAGTTCTCGCTCTCATCATCTGGAGTGGTAGGCTTCACAGGTGGAATTGTTGGATAACCAGGACCGCTTACAGAATTAACCTGAAGCTCATACCAGTTGTTGCGGAGAACACCGTAACGGCCGAGCCATTTGCTGTTATTGGTATCTGGACCGTATGCAGGTTCACCAGATTTCCAAGGAGTATAGGTATCACCGAAGTGCTTGATACGGGCAATGTAGTAGGTGGCTCCACCAGGGTAAGTACTGATACCTGCATCTGTTGTCAAACCAAGGTTATCGTTCACTGCTTTTACAATCTGAGTACCTGTCAACTTCTTGTCCGGAACGCCGTATTCTGTAGCTGCAGCAAGTTGAGTTTCTGTTGCCCCGACCTTTACCTTGATGTTTTCTACTGCCACCATGTGCTTAGCACTTGCTGTAGTACCAATACTACCCAAACTTACAACGATTTCACCTGTAGCACCTGTAGCATTATAAATTTCCTGAGTAGCAGCTTTGATTTTACCCGCAAGTGTTTCGCTGCTCATGATTTCTGTGTTGTTACCAATCTTGTGGAATGTAGCGGCAGCATTGTTTACTTTATATGTAGCTTTGAACACAACACGTGTGGTCTGACCCTGCTTCTGGTTGGTTAGGTTGAAGGTGTTCTCCAAGCAATAGTCGCTTGTGCCCATATCGTTAGTGATATTGGCAGCTATAACTTTGTTGAAGTTTTCCTCACGTGCTTTATTACCTGTCTCATCATCAAGATTCAAATCACCGTTATTGTAGTTAGGGTCAATTGCCCAGAAGAGACGGTTCTGTTTACCAACTGTATAATTTACAGTATTTTTTGCAAAGTCCCAAATGCTTTCATCAAGTGTGCTGATGTTCTGCACAGGGAAAGTCTTCTTGTTGGTAACGTCCAAGGCCCATTTGTTGAACTCTACCGCATCTGTTGTTGACCCTTTAACATTAACCGTGTTACCACTGATACCAGTACCTGTTCCCACCTTGGCAGTTACCTTGGCTACAGCACGCTGTACATAGATTTCAGCAGCAGCATCTCCTTCTGCAGCGGCATCCTTTGTAGCATAAATTTTGGTTTTATCAATCTTTACGAGTGTATTAAAAGGATTATCGCCTTTTAAAGCTGCATTGGTCATCAGGAAATTATCCTTGCTTGCACCAATCAGGTCTTTTACTGTCTTGTCCTGAGCAGCATTGTTCCATGTACTATATTTGCCGCTTGTTGGCGTAGAAACCGCATTATTATTGTTAAGAAGCACCAGTGCATAGTAATCGCTCGTAGCTGCAGAACTAACACTCTTAAGCTGTGCTGTTACTTTGGCTTTTGTTGTAATACCATCAGGCGTATCTGGGGGAGTAGACCATTCACCTAAATCCAATGTTGCTTTCTCAATAAAAGCGTACTCTGTACCTGTCTTTTGGAAGATAAGGATGGTGCCGTTGTTCACTTTGTACTCCTTAGTATCACCATGATTATAAGTCGGGTCGCCGACAGCACGTGTACTGTTAGTTGTAGGCAGCACGATGTTGAAAGCTGCATAACTTGTACCAGCTTGGGAAGTGCCACCGCTTTCCACGAGTTCTTTCTCACTGCAGCTTGCTGCTAAAGCGAGCATAGCTGCCATTCCAAATAAATTCTTTAATCGCATAATCATTTATGTTAAAGTTGTTAATTTATTAATTTAATTATTTCAATTTACTATTATAGCTCCGCCTTCATTTCCCCGTAAATCTTTCTGATGCGCTCAGCTTCCTTCGAGTTTCCTGCCTTGGCAAGATGCTTCTCGGCAGTTACAAGGTCGCCCTTCTGCAAATCTGTGCAGGCGGCATTGAGATTGGCGGTCTCATCATCAGGGAAGAGACGGACGGCAATATCAAATACCTCGTTGAACTCTGGAGAACCAGGCTCATAGGTCTGTGCCACTAGATACATTTCCTGTAATGACAACTGCTGAGGCTTGGTCTTCAAGATTACCTTTGCCTCCTCAATGTCGAAAGGACGAACGGTATAGGTTACCGTATAGTCGCTGTGGCGCAAACGAGGATAAATCTCACTCATGATGTAGCGATAGCTAGCCGGATAAAGCTTCTTGATTTTCTGGTCCTTTGCATCGGGTGCCAATGATGAGTTGGCAACGGCAAGGATTGCAGTCTTATCGGCTAAGTTGCTTGCTTCCACCTTCTTCTTGAATCCCTCCCAGTCTTCTGGGGTGGCGTGATAGGTGAAGAGCTTATTATCGATGGTGTAGAGGTTGCATACATAATTGCGCAGGGCAGCCGCACGATTGTTGGCGAGTCGCACGTTGTTGTCGTAAGGACCGTCTGGCGACGCATAGCCATGAATATCGATATTGGTGATGCTCACATCCTTGTCGTTCTTCACGAGGTCGATGGTGGATGTAATCTTTCCCAACTCAGTTGCATTCTCACGGAAGTCGGCAAGGATATCGCTCTTGTTGAGCTTGAAGCTCAGGTAAGCTTCACCCTTTTCGGCTCTCACCTTGATGGCTTCAGCCTTTGGCTTCACGTAATGGTCGCGACTGATTCTCGGTGTCGGCTGGATGTTAGCCATCAGCGTGGTATCCTGATCCATCAGGTTGCCGCATCCGCAGAGGTCTTCCGTCATGGAGAGGTTGAAAGCCTTCATCCACTTCTTGTAGGGAAGGGTCTGGGAGAAGAGCACCTGTTGCTCGGTATCATTCTTGCGTCTCACAACCAATGCCTGGCTGTTTTTCAGACTGCTGCTTTTGCGCAGGTATCTGATGCTCTGGTTTTTGCCATTGATGATGATGGGATTCAGGGCGATGGTATCTTCTCCGGCGATAAGCGGAGTGAAAACCAACTGTTGCTCTGATTTGAGCTGCAAACTATCGAGATGGAGGCGGAAAGCAACCTTGAGACTGTCGCTTTTCTTCTGCGTCAAGACACTGTCTATCAGTATCTTGCCACCAGCCAACCGTAGCTGCGAATCATCTATCTTCTGGGCTTGGACAGTCAATGCGCTCTGTGCAAAAAGGATGCAAAGGGGCGAAATAACCGCATAAAGCTTCATTTTCTTCATATTCTTCATCTTAAAAAAAAGAGGGTTTGATTTGGTTTTTGCTATCTCGGTGATACAGTTTCTAGAATGCGTATATCAGGGAGAGGGCTGCTTTAGTAGGACCTACATAGTTGCGGTGGTCCTTGTCAAGACATTTGTCACATCTTCCGTAGAGCTTGTATGGGCTGTAGATGTATCCTAATCCGATGGATCCTTCGAGATTGAGATGCTCCGACAGCAGCCATTGGTATCCGTAGGTGAGACCACCGCCGACATACCAGCCTTCGTAATGTCTTCCTTTCTCTGTCTTTGGCAAGATGCCAAAAGGCAGGTCCACATTTTTGATGTTGTATTCACCTCCTAGGGCATGGATGCCGAAGAAGTGGCCTCCAAATTTCTGGCAGGTGTACCAGCGGTACTCTGGCATTACGTTCCAGTAGCGCAATTTCTTGTCGCCTGAGAACTTCCAGGGATTCAGGGCTCCGAAAAGCTGAAAAGTGCTCTTCCTGCCCGTGCCTATTTCTAGACCAGCATTGAGCGAAGTGGTTGCCAAACCAAGCAGGTTGGTCTTCAGCGCTACCTCTTGCGCTCGGGTTATTACTGTTGAGAGAATCAGCAGCAACAACATCGGTGTTCGTTTGAACAATTTCTGCTTTTTCATCATACTTTTTACTCTGTTGTTTTCTTTCTTAAGGATACTGTTAGCTGTCCTATTCTTTATTGTCATTTACTTATAACCACAGGCTTACCCTTGTAACATGATGGATGTCACCGGGTTTCCTTTTCGGTTGCAAATATAGGATGATTTTCTCAAAGGAGCTGCAAAAAAGTGATGAAAATCAAGGAAAAAGAAATGCAAACGTTTGCATTGTCGTGCAGAATGTGTGGGAACACAAAACTTGTGAATATGATATAAGTGCCTGATATATAGAAAATAAAAAGCGAGGGTGTAAATTGCACACCCTCGCTTATTTCAGAACCTCCATCGCCTTTTTCAGACCTCTATCCACAGCCGAAGGATCGTTCTGGTAGAGCTTCTCCTTTTCCTCTTGGGTCATCTCGTCGAGCTGATAATCAGGAGTGATTCCCACACTTTCCAGCAGGTTGCCCTGTGCATCCTTGGTAAGCGAGAACGGCATGTAGAAGTAGAGGTAGCTCGTTACATTTCCTATCCATCCGCCATTGCTGGCTTCGTTGTCGGGAGTGAGCATCGCCTGCGCTCCGTAACTGTTTCTGCCTATTGTCTTTACGTGGTCACCCTGACTCTTCAGAATGAGGGTTGTCACCTCCGACATACTCGCACTGTAGTTGTCGAGCAGGATGGCGGTAGGGATGTTTCTGCCCAGGCTCTTCGACGTTACCGTAATCTTCTGCGGAATCCAAGGAGTATAGCTGTATGGATTGTTGTCCTCTTTCTTGCGCACGTAGGCATAGACAGCTGTCTGGGTGATGAGATAGTCGGTAAGCAGACGGGTATCTATCACGCTGCCGCCACCATTGCCACGGAAGTCGAGAATCAGTTTCTGGATCTCGCCCTTAGCCAGAGGCTCCAGGAACAGACGGCGGTAACCTTCTACGCAGAGATGTTCATAGGTAAACTTCAGGTCGCTCCAGTAAGCATAGAGTTCCCGCTCGTGCCAGAGGTAATCGGCAAGAGCCTGACAATACCAGCTGGCAAAACCGGAGGCTGAAAGCAGCTGCTGGTAACGGGCATCGCCCTGCAGCTTCTGTTGGATCTGCTCGCCCATGCCGCTTGCATCGGCAGTAACAGGCAACAGCTTGAGGAGATTCGGTGACTTTTCGTAAGCCTCGCTGGCGAGAGCATAGAGACCGGAATAATCTCCTTGGTTGCTGTAGGCCACCATCTTCTCGCAGGCTTTGGCAGCATCATCCGAAGCCAGATAGCTATCCATATCGGCAAGCAACTGCGCTGCCTGCTGCTCAGCCTTCTCTCGCTTTCCTGCATCTGCAATCAGTTCCTTCGCCTTGTCTGTTATCTTGGAAGCATCCAGATGATAGGTGCTGGCGGCATTGACAGGGAGATAGGACTTCTGATATTCGTGGAAACAGTTTTCGTAGAGCGCAAACTTGTTGAAGCCGAGGTAATAGGTGCCCGGCTGCTCCTTCAGGTAACCGCCCATGATGCAGAAACCATCCGAGGTAATCTCGCCGAAGGCTGTACCATCCAGGTTGAGCTGGTCGCGGGTATAGTTCCAGTGAGCATTCAGCGGGAAATACTCGGTCTTGTTGCGGAGCGTGCTGTTGAATCTCACCGTTTCCGTAGAAGAGTGGGAGACGGGCAGGGTAATCTTGACATAGAAATGCTGGTCGATGATCTTGTCGATGATTTCCTGGAAATACTGTTTTGCCTTGGCGTTGTCTTCCTGAATCTCCTGCTGGGTAAAAGCTGGGGTATGCTGGAAGGTCTTCAGGGCGTCAAACTTGGGTTTGTATTCCTTGTACACCTGGTCCCAGGTCTGTGAAGATACGGCAGACTGCTCATTGAGGGTGCAGTAGCGCTGGTTCATCACGCTCCAGAAAACCTGGAACAGATCGCCATACGACTTGACATCGGTATCGGAATAATCGAAAATCGATTTCTCGTTGGCATCATTGTCTGCCACACAACTGGTAAGCGACATTCCGGTAGTGGTTGTCGCCAGGAGGAAGGCGAAGAGGCATCGCATTCCACCTTTTATATATATAGGGGTTCTCATATTTAAAATGATTTTTTAGAACTTATAGGCAGCCGAGGCTGTTATGAGGCTGGAGTTGCGGCGGGCTGTCTTGCTGGTGCTGGCTTTATCCTGGTAGATATGCGAGAAGCCGTACTGGAACTGATAGCCCACGCTGGTATCTATCTTGCCGAAGGAATAACCTATCTTGATGCCTGCTTCTCCGCCAAAGAGACTGCGGCGGAGATGGTTCTCATTCTTCCTGAAATCGTAGGTGGTGTTATAGCGGATGTAGGAACCATCGCCCTTGTACCCCTCCATGATGTTCATCGGATACATACCCTTGGTATGCATGGAGGTGAAGTATTCGTAATAGACACCCACCTGCGGCTTGATCCACAATCCCTTCTCGTGGTAAGGATTATGAATCAGATAATATCCCACATGGAGTGGGATGCTGATGAAGTTGTTGTTGTATCGGGTGTTCCAGGAGTCACCGCCCAGATTCTGGTACAGGTAGTCGCGCTGAATGAAGCGGATGCCCGTCCCTACCGCCAGCTGATCTACGATATTGTATTCAGCACCGATGGCAGCCGTGAAACCCGGTCGCACCTTATAATAAGTCTCCGACAAGCCCGATACATCCGTATCGAGCACACTGCAACTGACACCAGCTTCTGCCTCCACCTTCCAGCGGTAGGAGGTCTGCTGTGCCAGAATGCCCTGGCAGCAGAAGCCAAGGGCTATGGATAAATATACCTTTCTCATAAAAATGGGGTAGTTTGGGGTGAAAAAAGTCTTAATAGAGAAGAAGCAATCCGGCAAAAGCCGAGTAGAGTATCATGCGGATAGGATTGATCTTCATCACCTTCACGCCGATAAAGGTGGCAAAGAAGAGGGTGATGGAGATATAGAATCTCCATGGATTTTCGGGAGTAGAAAAGTTCTCTCCGTTCATCAGAAGCAGGGCTGCGGCTCCTACCAGACCGACAATGGCTGGACGAAGACCGATGAAAATGCTCTGTACGGCAGAGGTGTTCATATACTTGTACAGCATACTGCTGATAAGAATCATCAAAACAAGGGAAGGGAGAACCAGGGCAAAGGTTGCCATGGCACTTCCGAGAATAGCCATCATGCCGCTCATGCCGGCATTGTGAACAGCTGTATAACCGCAATAGGTAGCGGCATTGATGCCGATAGGACCCGGAGTCATCTGCGAAATGGCGACGACATCGGTAAACTCCTGCATCGTCATCCAATGATACTGGGTAACCACCTGACCCTGGATGAGGGAAATCATAGAGTAGCCACCTCCGAATCCGAAGATGCCTATCTGAAGGAATACGATGAAAAGCTGAAGAAATATCATATATTATTCTGTTGGTTGAATGAATTGACCATAGATGTAGCCACCTACGGCAGCTGCGATAATTACCCAGATTGGGTTGACGCCTAAAAGCCAGATCAGAAGGGCGGATAGAATAGGTATCCAGCAGTTGACAAGCGAAATACCGGCACTCTTGGCAAGCGAGAATGTAGGTACGGCTATCAATGCCACGACGGCAGGACGGATGCCTGCAAACATGGCAGCAACAACCTTGTTGTCTTCAAACTGATGGAAAAACATGGCTATCGCCAAGATAATAAGAAACGATGGCAACGAAGCGCCGAGGGTGCAGACAATGGCTCCCGGTGTCTTTGCCAACTTATATCCGAGCAGGGAACTCATATTGATGGCCAAGGCTCCCGGACAAACCTGGGTCGTAGCGATGGCATCCAAGAATTCCTCCTTCGTCATCCAATGATGCTTATCGACGACTTCGGATTCTATAATAGGAATCATGGCATAGCCACCCCCAAAGGTGACTATGCCAATCTTCATAAATGTCTTAAATAAATCTGTATATTTCATTTATTTACTTTACTCTTTCTTCAATCCACTGACGTGCATTGACAAATGCCTCAATCCAAGGTGTTACCTCGTCGTTGCGGCGGTCAGCTGGATACCAGGCATTCTGCCATGGGAAGATGGCACGCTCCAAGTGTGGCATCATAGCCAAGTGGCGACCATCTGCAGAGCAGATACCTGCTACATTGTAGTCACTGCCGTTAGGATTGCCTGGATACTCAGCGTAGTTGTACTTCGCAATGATGTTGTAGTGATCCTCTGGCTCTGGCAAGTAGAAACGGCCCTCGCCGTGAGCTACCCAGATACCGAGCTTATCACCGCTCAGGCTACCGAACATCACACTGTCGTTCTGAGGAATAGTCAGACCGAGGAATGTACTCTCGAACTTCTTGGATGTGTTGTGGCAGAGGTGTGAACGATGCTTGTGTTCAGGATTGATGAGGTTCAACTCAACCATCAGCTGGCAACCGTTGCAGATACCGAGTGAAAGGGTATCCTCACGGGCATAGAACTTATCGAGTGCCTCCTTAGCCTTAGGATTGTAGAGGAATGCACCTGCCCAACCCTTAGCAGAACCGAGAACGTCGGAGTTAGAGAAACCACCGCAGAATACGATGAAGTTTACATCCTCCAAAGTCTCACGACCAGAAATCAAGTCGGTCATCATTACATCCTTTACATCGAAGCCAGCGAGATACATAGAGTAAGCCATCTCACGCTCACCATTGGTACCCTTCTCACGGATGATAGCTGCCTTGATGCCAGATGGCTTGCGACGGTTAGCGTCGAGACCATAGCTAGCGAGAGTGCCCTTGAAACCGTAACCGAAGTTCATCTCGATAGGCTGCTTCTTATAGTTGGTGTAACGCTTCTTAGCCATACCGTTCATGCTCTGCTTGCGGTCGAGGAGGTAAGATGTCTTATACCAGTCGTCACGCAATGCGTCGATATCGAACTCGTGCTCGAAGCCTTCCTTCTTGATGATGAGCTTGCGGAGCTCAGGAGCAGGATAACCAATCTTGGCATAACCGATACCGTTCTCATCGAAGAATGCCTTCAACTCGTCCTTGTGAGCATCGCTTACCTGGATGACAACACCTGGGTTCTCTGCGAAGAGAGTCTTGATGATGTCGGCATCTGCAATGTCGTGGAGGTTGATCTTCATACCACCCTCTACGTTGGCGAATGTCATCTCAAGGAGAGTGGTAATCAAACCACCGGCGCTGATATCGTGACCAGCCATTACCCAACCACGGTTGATGAGCTCCTGTACGGCGTTGAAGCAGTCAACGAAGTACTCTGGGTTCTTCACGGTAGGAACATCGCTGCCCACCTTGCCCAGGCTCTGAGCGAAGGCAGAACCACCGAGGTGCTGCTCGTCGAAGCTGAAGTCGATATGGTAGAGGCTAGAGTTCTTGTCGTTAACGAGAACTGGGCTAACCACCTTCTTGATATCTGAAACCTCACCGCCGGCACTTACGATAACGGTACCAGGAGCGATGATTTTCTCACCGTTAGGATACTGCTGGGTCAATGAGAGAGAGTCCTTACCTGTTGGTACGTTTACGTGGATGGCGCAGCAGAAGTCTGACAATGCCTTCACACCCTCGTACAGACGGGCATCCTCACCCTTCTGGCTGCGGCAAGGCCACATCCAGTTAGCAGAGAGGCTGATGCTGTCCATGCCATCTGCCAATGGTGCCCAGATAATATTGGTCAATGACTCTGCTACAGAGAGTACAGAACCTGCCTTAGGATCGGCAAGACCTGCCTGAGGAGCATGACCCATAGCGGTTACGATACCCTTCTCGCCACGGTAGTCGAGTGCTACGACACCACAGTCGGAGAGTGGCAACTGAATCTGACCCTGACCCTGCTGACGGGCAATCTTACCTGTTACGGAACGGTCAACCTTGTTGGTCAACCAGTCCTTACAAGCCACAGCCTCCATCTGTAGAACACGCTGCAAGTACTCGTCGAGGTTGTCTGCAGAATAAGTTACATCTTCATATTTACGCTCTACGGTCTCATCCACCATCACAGTCTTAGGAGTATGACCGAACATCTGAGCTACATCGAGGTCGAATGGCTTCACGCCGTCAGCCTGCTTGAAGCTGAAGTGAGCATCGCCAGTAGTCTCACCAACCACGTACATTGGAGCACGCTCACGGTCGGCAATCTTCTGAACCTCGCTGATATACTTCTCGTCGATGAGCAAGCCCATACGCTCCTGACTCTCGTTGGCGATGATTTCCTTGGCGCTCAAAGTCTTGTCGCCGATAGGCAACTTAGACATGTCGATTTCGCCACCGCACTCTTCTACCAACTCAGAGAGACAGTTCAAGTGACCGGCTGAACCGTGGTCGTGGATGCTGACTACTGGGTTCTCGTCGTTCTCAACGAGTGCACGAACCAGGTTGTAGGCACGTTTCTGCATCTCAGGGTTGGCACGCTGAACAGCGTTCAACTCGATACCGTTGCTGTAACGGCCTGTATCTACAGAAGAAACAGAACCACCACCAAGACCGATGCGATAGTTATCACCACCTACTACGACAACCTTGTTGCCCTTCTGTGGCTCACCCTTCTTATAGTCACGCTTCTTGCCGTAGCCTACACCACCAGCAAGCATGATAACCTTATCATAAGCATACTTCTCACCATTCTCCTCGTGCTCGAAAGTAAGCACAGAACCGGTGATGAGAGGCTGACCGAACTTGTTACCGAAGTCTGAAGCACCGTTGGAAGCCTTGATCAGAATCTGCTCTGGAGTCTGATAGAGCCACTTACGTACTGGCATGATGTCTTCCCAGTCGCGCTCAGCATCGCTCTTGCCGTTGTCATCCTTCAATCGAGGATAAGCAGTCATGTAGCAGGCAGTACCTGCGATAGGCCATGAACCTACACCACCACCCATACGGTCGCGGATCTCACCACCCGTACCTGTAGCAGCACCGTTGAAAGGCTCTACGGTAGTAGGGAAGTTGTGGGTCTCAGCCTTCAGAGAGATAACACTCTCGATATCCTTCACCTGGAAGAAATCGCTGGTAGTCTGATCGGCTGGAGCAAACTGCTCGATGACAGGACCCTGAGAGAAAGCCACATTATCCTTGTAGGCAGAGAGAATCTTGTTAGGGTTCTCCTGAGTGGTCTTCTTGATCATACTGAAAAGAGAAGATTCCATCTCCTTGCCGTCGATGATAAACTGGCCGCCGAAGATCTTGTGACGGCAGTGCTCTGAGTTGATCTGTGCGAAACCGAAGATTTCGCTGTCGGTGAGAGGGCGTCCGTTCTCTTTCTCCAGTTTGTGGAGATAAGCCATTTCGTCCTCGCTGAGGGCAAGACCCTCTTCCTCGTTGTACTTTTCGAGGTCATCGACGTACTTGATTGGTTCTGGCTCGTGGTTCACGGTGAAAACATCCTGTCCGATACCGTTGTACATACGCTGGAGCATAGGGTCGTGCTCAGCGTCCTCGCTATCCACAGGGAAGTACTCCTCGATACGCGAAATGCCGTCAAGACTCATGTTCTGAGTTATCTCAACGGCATTCGTACTCCAAGGAGTAATCATTTCACGGCGTGGGCCAACATAGAAGCCCTGCAACTGCTGGGCATCCTCTAAAGTTGCGTCACCATAAAGCCAACAAAGTTCATTGATTTCGTCCAGAGATGGTTTGTGGTCAATCTCGGTCGCAATCACACTCTTAGATGGAGTTCTGAAAAAAAGAATCATACTATTTCTCTTTTTATATTGTTAATGTATTAATTCTACCTTGACAAAAGACTACATATTTTATATATGCTTTTGCTTTCCGACTGCAAAGGTAATACAAAATTCTGATTTCTCCGCAAAGAATACGCATTTATTTTCTTTTTTTAGTTAAAAAGGTGATAAATAGTGATTTAGTAGTTAAAATTCTATAAATGGATTAGACAAATAAGGTTTATTGGAGTCTTATCAGTAACTTTGCACCCAGAAAGAGACGCATAAGGGCGTTTATATGGAGGGCGTAACTGCCGTCTATATAATAACATAGTGATTAAAAAACAATAACAGAAAATTTAAAAATCGAAAGCAAATATGAAACAGACTAAAATTTTTGTAATGGCAATGATGGCTGTAGCCCTGATGGCTACTAGCTGTGCTAGTAAGAAGGATCTCCAGAATTGTCAATCTGAAAATAGAGAATTGACTGCCAATTATCAGGCAACCAAGGAGAAGCTGGCTGCTACTGAGGCTAGCCTTGCTGCTGCGCAGGAGCAGTTGAGCAGTACCAAGAAGGATTATGCCAAGTTGCAGAACTCGCTGGACAAGAGTCTGACCAATGCCAATCAGAACAACATCAGCATTGAGAAGCTCGTTGACCAGATCAATGAGAGCAACCAGTATATCCGTCATCTGGTAGAGGTGAAGAGCAAGAGCGATTCACTCAATATGGTTCTTACCAACAACCTGACCCGTTCTCTCAGCCGAGAGGAGATGAAAGAGGTTGACGTTCAGGTGATGAAGGGTGTGGTTTACATCTCTCTGGCTGACAACATGCTCTATCAGAGCGGTAGCTACGAGGTAAACAGCCGTGCCAAGGAAACTTTGAGCAAGATTGCAAAGATCATCCAGGACTACAAGGATTACGATGTTCTCATTGAGGGTAACACCGATAACGTGCCTGTAAGCACTACCAGTGCCAAGATGAAGAACATCCGCAACAACTGGGACCTCTCTGCTCTCCGTGCTTCTTCAGTAGTTCAGTATCTCCAGGACAACTTCGGTATTAGTCCTAAGCGTATGACTGCTGGTGGTCGTGGTGAGTACAATCCTGTAACTACCAATGATACTGAGGTGGGCAAGATGCGTAACCGTCGTACACAGATCATCATCACTCCTAAGCTCGACCAGTTTATGGACTTGATCGACAAGGCTCCAGAGGATTCTCAGAAGTAATGAAATTCTGAAAGTGATATAAAAGAAGTGACCTCTCCTTCGTTCATTAGAAATTGAACGATGGAGAGGTCTTCTTTTTAGTATTGTCTCCTTAATAAACGGTAAAATGAAAAATATTTCTTGTAATCAAAAACAAGTTCTAAACATAATTAAACTGGTGCTAATTTGCTCCTTACTCATGATATTGTTATGGGTCGGTAAGTGGCTGGTGCGTATCTTCTGGTTTGATACTTTTGTTGTTCCTAGTAATTCTATGATGCCAACCTTGCAACCAGGTGACAAGATAATAGCAGATAAACTTTGTTTTGGTGCAAGAATCTATCGAAATTTCCATTTTGACAAACAAGGGGTTGAATTACAGTGCTTTAGAATGAAAGGTATGGGGGATTTGAGACGTAATGATGTCTTTGTGTTTAATAAACCAGTCATTAATCATCATATTACGTTTGTTATCAATTATGTGTATTGCAAGCGCTGCATCGGCTTGCCTGGTGATTCTGTGAGCATTCGCAATGGTTATTATCTCAATAATAACTTTGCTGGGAATTTGGGGTGTGTGGATAATCAAACTGTTTTGCGTGAGATGCCAGATACATTGATCTCTCCTGAAGTAATGTGTGCGATGCCGTACGATGAACATTTGCCGAAGTGGACGATTAAAAATTTCGGGCCTTTGTATATTCCCCGTAAAGGGGATGTCATAACGATTACCCCCAAAGAGGCTGTACTTTATCTGGCAATTTTAGAGTGGGAATTGAAGGGTAAAATCACAATTGATTGGGAGAAAAATAAAGTTTTTGTCAAACACAAACTTCTGTCTCGCCACACGTTCCTTCATGATTATTATTTTGCCGGTGGTGATAATGTAGTAGATTCTCATGATTCTCGTTATTGGGGCTTGGTTCCAGACATCTATATTATTGGTATTGTAAAGCGTATAGAGTATTCAAAAGCTAGAGTAACTGGTAAGTACGATTGGAGACGCTTTCTGCGTTGCGTAAAGTGAATAAGTGAGTTTGAAAAAACTCACTTATTCATATTGATTACAATTGGGATTGCCAAATCTCATAGGTGTAAGAATGTTTTTACGCGCCTTATTCGGAGCAACTGCCCTAAGCCCTTCCGCTGTGGGCAACTCCAGATTAACACTCATCCTATCACAAAGATATCCAATCATCTCAAGGACCTCAGAGGAGGCTCCCGGTATACCCTTGATGTGTATATACCCATTGAAATGATATTTGTTTCTCAAAAGAAAAAGCGTGGTATATAAAAGCTGCATAGTATGCTCGGGCGATTCTATGATACCTGAGCTTAAAAAAAGTCCCTCTATATAATTGCGTCTGTAAAACTCAACAGTAAGCTTACATACCTCCTCAGGCGTAAACGTCACTCTTTCAACATCATTAGTGCATCTGTTGATACAGTATTTACAATCATAAATACATTCATTTGTAAAAAGTATCTTAAGAAGCGATATACACCTGCCATCAGCTGTAAACGAATGACATATTCCACTGGCAAATGCACTCCCCATATCAGTTCCATTACCCGAACGGGATGCACCACTGGAAGTGCATGCAACATCAAACTTTGCCGCATCAGACAGAATCTTAAGTTTTTCCATAATATCAGCACTGATTGACGTTAACATAAGGCCTCCTCACATTTTTTCGAACATCTGTTTGCATTATACAACATATGTTCGGGTAAATCAAGTGAAAATTTTTGGAAAAATATTGTTATGGTTCATAAGCACAAAAACCATAGATATCTTAAATGCATTAAGATACTATGGTTTTTATTTATAATAATTATCGTAACTATTCAGTTGCAAAAAATATCGTAGCCTTTATAAACAGACTTTATTCCGACTAAAAAAATTATCTTAAGAGCTACTGTATGACATGATTTTATCCCAATTTAGTCTTAAAAAACTCGATTATCCTATC
>OKRY01000925.1_pt1 | contig 24315 bp, 26 predicted proteins | sample 1601121 | NCBI WGS metagenome assembly OKRY01 (sample SAMEA3541546, study PRJEB24748) | human gut metagenome | biome: human gut; feature: human-associated habitat; material: faeces | place: China | collected 2012
TTAGAGAAGATGCACAAATTCTTGCTAAATATAAGTTATCAAATGGTAATAATTATATAACTTATACTTATAATGAAATAAATGACAATAATATGATTAAGATTTATTCAACTGGTGTTGTAAAAGAAGAGGATGGATATTCATATAAGGAAATAGTATCATCTGATGAATGGGATGAGATTAAAACTATAATGAAAGATATCGCAAGAGATCCATCTGAACCACTTAGTGATTCATATAAATGTGATCTAAAGTTTGAAGGAGAAGAAGTATCAGTTAGAAGACCAAAAAAACTTCTTGTTTCAAAAAAATTTGCAGATACTCTTGCTAGTAAATACAAAGAAGAATCTGAACCAAAAATTAATACTATTCCAGATTTAAATGTAGAAGCAGCAGTAAATACACCAGCAGAATTTATACTTGGAAGTGAAACAAAAGAATCAAATGAAGATCTATTAAATAAAACTATAGAAATACCAACATTTGAAGAATTACAAGCAAGAAATAAAAATATAGAAAGTGTTATTTTAAATTCTAAACCAGAAAATAATGTAGTACCTTTAGAAGAATTTAAAATGCCAGAAGAAAAAGTAGAAGAAAAGATAGAAGAACCAGAAGCAATTAAAACAAATTATAAAGAAAAATTTAAAGAAGAAGTAGAACCATTACTTTTAAATGTTTATGAAAAACAATTAAAACAAATAGAAGAGTTAGAAGAAGAATTATCTAAAACTAAATTTGATTTGTTTGAAAAACAAAAAGAAACATTATCTTTAAAGAAAGAAAAGGAAGAACTTGAAAATCAAGGAAATGCTTTAAAAGAAGAATTAGATGGTGTTAATAAAAAGATGAATGGAATATTAAGTGTACTTCAAGGAAACAATAAAGATTAGAAGAATTATTTCTAATCTTTTTTTTGGAAAGAATTTCCATGTAATAAAATGTATGATTTAGAAAAAATTTCACATTCTATAAATGTATAGGAGGTGAAATACAAATGACAGGTTCAAACAGAAATAAACTAGTTACACCTGGATCAAAAGAAGCTATCGATAGAATGAAATATGAAATAGCTAACGAATTTGGTGTTCAATTAGGAGCTGATGCTACTGCTAGAGCTAACGGTTCAGTAGGTGGTGAAATCACTCGTAGATTAGTACAAATGGGTCAATCACAAATAAGTGGTAACTACAATATGCAAAATAAATAGTTAGTTTCATAACTATATAATATATAAGTCAAACTATACGGTTAAAATGTATAGTTTGATTTTTTTTAAAAAAAATATACAAAAAATTTTATTATGTGTTATAATTATTTTAAAGTATGATAGGGAGGGAACAAAATGGATAGTAATGTGATAAATAGACTTAAGGAATATTGTATGAAACATCAAGAACTAATGCAAAGTGGTGTTATAAAAGGTATTAATTCTAATACAAATGAAATAGTTCTTGAAAAAAATGGTGTACAAAAAAATGTTTCTATGGATATTCTAGAAAATAATAAGTTTGATTTTGATAAATTTGAAATTATACCAGATATGATTGAAGATGATGAAGTAGAGACAATAGAAGAAATGGTAGAAGAACCACAAGAAACTATTAATGTTCCTAAAACTATGGCTGAATTAAATGAAGCAATAAAAAATAAAGATGAAAAAACAATTGATAAAGCACTTGAAGCATTTGCGATAAATGAAAAAACAGGTGTTATTGATATAAATAAAGCAATTAGTATTGTTACAAATAATGCCATTAAAGAAGCAGTTGATTGTATAACAAATAATAAAGAATTTGATAATGATATGTCAAAATATGATATTATGGGAAGGAAAGTGGTAGAGAATGAATAAAGAAGAAGCAGTTAAAGAAGCAACATTTAATTCTCTTATCGTACCTTTTACAGAAATTGCAAAAATGAAGGGTTATGGAGCAAATTTTACAGAAGAAGCTATATTAAATGCAAAGAATAGATATAATACAATGGTAAATGATAGTCTTGCATTAAAAGGATATAATAAAACAGAGGCAAAAATAGAGCAAAAAGAACCAGAAAAAACAAATGAATTAGTAGAAAAGAAAAGTTACGTTCCAACTCTAAAACCAGAACCAATGCTTCCTACAAAAAAGGCTGGATTTGCAGATGCATTAATTCTTACAGTTATTGTACTTGTTTATGCAGCTATAATAATTAATTTAATATTAAAATTAAAGTAACATATATTTGTATATATGTTTTTTTATTTAATAAATTTCAATATATACAATGACTTTTTACTAGAAATTTGATACAATATATATGAGGTGAAAAGATGAAAATATTATCAGTTAATGCAGGGTCATCATCATTAAAATTTCAAATGTATGAAATGCCTGAAGAAACAGTTTTAATATCTGGTGTATTTGAAAGAATAGGACTAGATAATAGTTTTTATACTATAAAAATTAATGGAGAAAAAATTAAGAAAGATGCTACATTATCTTCACATGAAGATGCAGTAAATATATTAATAAAAGAATTATTAGAAAATAAAGTAATTGAATCATTAGATGAAATAAAAGGAGTAGGTCATAGAATAGTTCATGGTGCTGATAAGTATTCTAAGTCACTTGTACTAAATGAAGAAATATTAGATGATATTTCAAAACTAAATGAACTTGCTCCACTACATAATCCAGCAAATATTTCTGGAGTTCGTGCATTTATGAAAGAAATTCCAAGTGCAATTCAAGTTGGTTGCTTTGATACAGCATTCCATCAAACAATAAAAGAAGAAAGATTTAGATATGCAGTACCAGATGAATGGTATACAAAATATGGAGTTAGAAAATATGGATTCCATGGTATGAGTCATAAATATGTATCAGAAAGAGTTATGCATTTACTTGATAAAGAATTTGCTAATGTAATTGTTTGTCATATAGGTAATGGTGGAAGTATAAGTGCTGTTAGAGATGGTAAATGTGTTGATACAACAATGGGATTTACACCAAATGCAGGAATAGTTATGGGATCTAGAAGTGGTGACATAGACTATGGTATTATTCCATATATTATGAAAAAAACAGGTGAGTCAATTGAAGAAGTTGACAATGATTTAAATAAAAAAAGTGGTATGTTTGGTGTCAGTGGAGTTAGTAGTGACTTTAGAGATATTGATGCAAAAATTGGTGAAGGTCATGAGCAAAGTATTTTAGCGCATCACTTATATGTTAATTCAATAGTAGGTTATATCGCTAAATATTTTGTTGAACTTGGCTCTCTTGATGCACTTTGCTTTACCGCAGGTGTTGGAGAAAATGCACCACATATAAGAAGAATGGTAATTGATAGACTTAATTGTTTAGGTTTAAAAATAGATAAGGAAAAAAATGAAGAAATGAGATTTGGAAAGGAAGGAATCATTTCAAGTGATGATTCAATTTGTCCAATATATGTAATACCAACTGATGAAGAAGTTGTAATTGCAAGAGATACATATAAGTTAATATAATAGAAAAAGGTGAAGTATGAATAAAGCAATATATAAAAAAATAAAAGAAAACGATATAATAATTCTTGCTAGACATATTGGTCCAGATCCTGATGCACTTGGTAGTACAATAGGACTTAAAGACATAATAAAAGCAACATTCCCAAAAAAGGAAGTTTATACTATAGGAGCAGCAGCATCCAAATTTAAATATATTGGTACTGTAGATAAAGTATCAGAAGATATTTTTCCTAAAGCATTATTAATTGTTTTAGATACACCTGATTTAAAAAGAATAGATGGTGTTAAGGATATAAGTGTATTTAAAGATGTAATAAAAATAGATCATCATCCTGTAGTAGATGAATTTGGAAGCATAAGTTTAGTAAAAGAAGTATCAAGTGCTAGTGAACTTGTAATTGATTTATGTTATAGTACAAGACTTAAAATGACTAAATATGCTGCTGAAAGATTATTTATGGGACTTGTGTCTGATACAAATAGATTCTTATTTTATTACACTTCACCAAAAACTATGAGTTTAGTTTCAAAATTAATTAATGATACTAAAATAGATTTTACTTCACTTTATGATGATTTATATAGAAGACCACTTTCTGAAATAAGACTTCAAGGATATATGTATCAAAATATGATAGTAACAGATAATGGACTTGGATATTTAAAATTATCAGATGAAGTTATAAGAAGTTTTAATGCTGATCCAGCATCAAGTGGTAATCTTGTTAATAATTTTAATAATATTGATGAAGTACTTGTTTGGGTAACATTTTCAGAAGATATTAAAATGAATCAAATAAGAGTTAATGCTAGAAGTAGAGGACCAGAAATAAATAAAATTCTTGAAAGATATAATGGTGGTGGACATAAGTTTGCTGCTGGTGCTAGAATAAAAACATTTGATGAGATAGAACATATTATCAAAGATTTTGATGAAGCATGTAAAGAATATAAAAAAGAAAATAAGTTAAAATAGTTAAAAGATTGATAGAAATATCAATTTTTTTTAATTTTTTAGGGGAATTTAGGATGTAGACGGAGTAAATAATATATGAGGACCTCAGAAAAAAACTAAAGAAGGGCAGGTGCATATATATTAAATATGTAAAAAGTTATCAAGAAGATGTTGTAAGACAAAAATATGAAGTAATACCAGGAACATTTGATCCAGTATTTAAAGAAATATGTAAAAGTGTAAAAGAATTTTTAGCGGATATAATATATGAAGTAACAGGAATACCAAAAGAAGAAGTATTAAAAGGAACAATAATAAATAGTGAGTATCCTATTTTAAATATAAATGAAAAGAGAAGAACATCAGATTTAATAATAGAATTAGAAGATAGTGTAATAAATCTAGAGATGAATAATCATTATTATAAAAAATTAAATAAAAGAAACGATATATATTTATTTAAAATAGTGTCTTTATCAGATAAAAGTGTAACAATACAAATAAATATAAATAATTTTAGATCAAAAGATGGACAAGTAGTAAAAAGATATACATTAAAAGATGATGAAGGAAAAGAAGAAGACGAAATAGGATTAATAAAATATGATATATATCTTGAAAATATAAAAGAAAAATATTATAATAACGATAAGTTAACAAAGTTAGAGAAATATATGTTAATGCTAAAATTAAGAAAAAGAGAAGAACTTTTAGAAGTGTCTAAAGGAGATAAGGATATGAGTGAGGTATATAAAAAATTAGATGATTTATCAAAAGATAAATATTATGCTTTGTTATATGATGAAGAAGAAAAGAAGGCTTATGAGAATAAGTGCATATTAGAAGATGCCATAGAAGATGCCAAAGAAAATGGGTATAATTCTGGATATGATTCTGGATATGATTCTGGATATGATTCTGGTAAATCTGATGGTATATCAAATGAAAAAATAAATATCGCTAAAAATTTAATATCAATGAATATGGCACTAGAAGACATATCAAAAGCAACTGGTTTAACAATTGATGAAATTAATAACTTAAAATAAAAAATAATTATGCATAATATTAAAAAAATATCAGCTTTATTCTGATATTTTTTCATTATCTAATACTTTATCAACAATACCATAATCAAATGCCTCAATAGAATCCATGAAATAATCTCTTTCAGTATCTTGTGCAATTGTTTCTAAATCTTTACCAGTATTTTTTGATAAAATCTTATTTAATTTATCTTTAAGTTTTAGTATTCTGTCCGCAGCAATCTTTATTTCTGTTGCTTGACCATTTACTCCTCCTAATGGTTGATGAATCATTACTTCACTATTAGGAAGTGCATATCTTTTGCCTTTTTTACCACTTGATAAAAGAAATGCTGCCATAGATGCTGCCATACCTATACATATTGTTGATACATCACTTTTAATATAATTCATTGTATCATATATTGCCATACCGCTTGTTATACTACCACCTGGAGAATTTATATAGATATTTATATCTTCATGATTAATAGAATCTAAATAAAGAAGTTCAGATACTATTATGTTAGATAAATTATCGTCTATTTCTCCAGATAAAAGAATAATTCTATCTTGAAGAAGTCTTGAGTATAAATCATATACTCTTTCTCCACTACTAGTTTTTTCTAATACATTTGGTATTAAATTCATTTTATTCACCCATTAATATGTTATCAATAATTTTAGTAAATATTCCTATAAATTAGTGACAAAATTGTGTATTTTATGATAAAATTTATAGTGAGAATAGGAAGGATAAAAATGGAAAAGGTAAAAGTAACGTATTTAGGTAAATCATATATGTACCCAAAAGATATAACTTTAGAAGATATATCAAAGGATTTTCAAGAGAATTATTCAGAAACAATAATAATGGCAGAAGTAAATGGAAGACCATATGAACTTAATTATAAAGTAACTGATGATGTTACTGTTGATTTTTTTGATTTAACATCACCAACTGGGAATAGAGTTTATGAAAGTGGTCTTATATTTGTTTTAGAAAAAGCATGTCTTAATATGCTTAATTCTGAAATAGAGGTAAAATATTCTATTGATAAAGGAATATATATAAAAACTTATAAAAAAATAACAAAAGAAGATCTTGATAAAGTATCAAGAGAAATGAAGGAAATTGTAAAAAGAGATTTACCAATACAAAAGAATTTAGTAAATAGATTAGAGGCTATAGAATATTATAAAAGTACAAAAAGTTATGATAAAGCAAATGTATTAAAATATTCAGTAAATACTAATGTTAATTTATATAGATTAATGGATATATATAATTATTTCTTTTCTTACTTGCCTGTAAGTACAGGAGCATTAAAAGAATTTAAATTAACATATATTGATCAAAATAGTTTTGTACTTAGATATCCTAATATATATTATTTAAATAAAATACCTGTATATAAACATCATGATAAATTATTTAATGAGTTTAAAAAATATGATGAGTGGAGTGAAAAATTAGGTATTGAAAATGTAAGTTCATTAAATAGTAGAGTAACAAAAGGAAATGTAGATGATATTGTATTATTAAGTGAAAATATACAAAATAACTCACTATTTAAGATAGCAGAAACAATTTATAATAACAAAAAATTAAAATTAATATTACTGGCAGGTCCATCAAGTTCAGGTAAAACAACAACAAGTAAAAAACTTGAATTATTCTTAAAAGGATTTGGACTAAATCCTATCGCAATATCAATAGATAATTATTTTGTAGATAGAGATAAAACTCCAAGATTACCAGATGGTTCATATGATTTTGAATCATTAAACTCTATAAATGTAGAATTATTTAATAAAAATTTAAAAGATTTATTAGATGGAAAAGAAGTAACTCTTCCAGTATATAATTTTATAACAGGAAAAAGTGAATTATCAGATGAAAGTATAAAACTTGGAGAAAAGGAAATATTAATAGTAGAAGGGTTACATGCTTTAAATGAAGAACTTACTTATTCAATAGATAAGAAAAACAAATATAAGATTTATTTATGTCCACTTACAGTACTTTCTTTAGATAATCATAACAGAATAAGAACAACAGATAATAGACTTTTAAGAAGAATTGTAAGAGATAATAGAACAAGAGGTTATAGTGCGAGTGATACATTATCTTCTTGGGGTAAAGTAAGAGAAGGAGAAGAAAAGTATGTATTTCCTTTCCAAGATGAAGCAGATGTTATATTTAATACATCTCTTATATATGAACTTGGTGTACTTAAAACTTACGCTGAACCACTTCTTTATTCAGTAGAAGAAAGTGATCCAATGTATAAAGAAGCAGTAAGATTATTAAATTTACTTAAAAATATTTTACCTATTAGTAATGATTATATACCAGTAGATTCAATAGTAAGAGAATTTATTGGCGGAGGATATTTTAAATTATAGGAGGACTTATAAAATGGTTAGAATAGCAATAAATGGTTTTGGAAGAATTGGAAGACTTGCATTTAGACAAGTATATGATGATAGTGATATAGAAGTAGTCGCAATAAATGATTTAACTGATACAAAGACACTTGCGCATTTACTTAAATATGATACCGCACAAGGTAGATTCTTAGATGATAGAATAACATGTACAGAAGATGATATTGTTGTAGATGGTAAAAATATAAGAGTATACAAAGAAAGTGATCCTGAAAAACTTCCATGGGAAGAACTTGATGTAGATGTAGTACTTGAATGTACTGGTTTCTTTACAAGTAAAGATAAAGCAATGAAACATATAATTGCTGGTGCAAAAAAAGTAATTATATCAGCACCTGCTGGGGAAGATGTAAAAACAATTGTATATAATGTTAATCATGAAGAATTAGATGGTGATGAAAAGATTATATCTGCAGCTAGTTGTACAACAAACTGTTTGGCACCAGTTGCTAAAGTATTAAATGATAACTTTAAAATTAGAACTGGATTTATGAGTACAATACATGCTTATACAAATGATCAAAATACACTTGATTCACCACATAAAAAAGGTGATTTAAGAAGAGCAAGAGCTGCAGCTTCTAATATTGTTCCAAATTCAACAGGAGCAGCTAAAGCAATTGGACTTGTAATACCAGAATTAAATGGTAAATTAGATGGAACTGCACAAAGAGTTCCAGTAGTAACAGGTTCTATAGTAGAACTTACTTGTGTTTTAGAAGATGATGTAACTAAAGAAGAAATTAATGAAGCATTTAAAAAAGCTGCTAATGTAACACTTGGATATACTGAAGATGAAATAGTTTCAAGTGATGTCATTGGAATTAGATATGGTTCATTATTTGATGCAACACAAACAAAGGTAATTGAAAGTGATGGCGTAAAACTTGTTAAAGTAGCCGCTTGGTATGATAACGAAATGAGTTATACAAGCCAAATGATTAGAACTGCAAAATATTTAATAGACATTATGGAAGAATAAAATGTAAAGTTTTGTTCTTTTTTTGTAAAGTATTATACCAATATGTTGACATAACTCGTTTAAAGTGGGTAAACTATAGGTATATTATTACAAGGAGGGTTTAATAATATGAGCCAAGTTGGTGATAAAGTTTTTTATGATAATTTTGAGGAATTTATTAATAGTCTAGGGTTAAAAAATGAAATAAAACAAAGTTTAGGAGTTCAAGATCAAATAGAATTGTTTTTTAATAATACACCATTTGATCCAAAAAATTGTACAATAGAACTTGTTAATGGAATAGGAGTAATTAAAAATGAAAGTTCAATGTTAACAATTCGTAAAAGTCTTGGTGATACCTTGGAGCTAAATGGTGTGTATTATAGTCCAGATGTTGCTGTCCATATTCCAGGTGAAGGAACAAAAGTTGGATGTACAGATGCATATGAAGCACATTTATCTATTGAATCAAAAGAAAACTATATAGTTGCAAAATGTAAACGTCAATCTGGTCATTTAAATTTAGATAGTTCTAATTTTAACAGTGATTGTTTTGAATCAAATTATGTTTGGAATCCCGATGATATTTTGATTCGTGAAGAAAATAAAGTTTATCATGAGATATTACCTTGTAGAAGATTCGATATTAAAGAAAGACTTAATTTTTGCAAAGCTGGTCATGATGAATATTATAACAATTGCTTGATAATTCATGAATATGTAGAACGTGAAAATATTGATGTTGCTACATATTGCAGAGCAGATAGAGTTGATGGTAAAATGAAACTTACAAAAAGAGGTATGGTAACTTTAAGGGATCCACAATATAGTATATCAAATTCGACATATTGTCCTATGTTATATTCAAATATAACTTTAGCGGATGAGATTATGCCTGTTAGTAAGGAACGTGTAGAACAAAAGATTATGGACGATGGTAATCCGAATAAACAAGCATTAAGAAACTTGGCAAAGGGAAGAGATAAATTTTATTATAGTGCTGCTGATGATAAAGATTATATCAACATATCACAAAGTGAAAATATGAATATGAGTATGTAAATTAAATAAAAAACGGAGTTAATTAAATATTTTTAAAGAAATTTCAAAAAAATAGTAGAATTTCTTTTTTTATGGCTAATATAAAGTGTATGAGATATATTAGAAATTTTATAAATAAAAGAAAAATAACAAAAGAAGATTTATTTAAAAGTAAGGAATTACTTGATAATGTAAATGGTTATTCACTTGATAAAAAACAAAGACTTGCGGTTATTGATTCATCTGATAGCGCATTATTACTCGCAGGAGCGGGATCTGGTAAAACACTTACTATAGTTGGTAAAATAAGATACCTAATAGAAATATTAAAAATAAAAAAAGAAGATATATTATGTATATCATTTACTAATGATTCAGTTAATAGTCTTAAAAACGCATTACTCAAAAATTATAACTATGATATAGATGTATTTACATTTCATAAACTTGCACTAAATATTTTGAAAAATAATAAAAATATAGTTAATATTGCTTCTAGTGATGAACTTGATTATATTATAACTGAGTATTTTTATTCAAACTTTTCAGGACTTAATATATTAGAAAAAAAGGAAGAATTTTATGAACTAAAAAAACTAATAGGAACTTTTATTAATTTATTTAAATCAAATAATTATGATTATATAAAGTTTGGTGAAATATTAAGAAAGTTAAAATATGGAAATGATTATATTTTTATAAAAATAGTAAGAGAAATATACCTTGAATATGTGAGTGAATTAAAAAGTAAAAATGAAGTTGATTTTAATGATATGATAAATGATGCGATTAAAGTTTTAAATAAAGGAGGAAAAATTAAACCGTATAAATACATAATTATTGATGAATATCAAGATACATCTTTAACAAAATATAATTTGATAAAAACTATAAAGGACAAAACTCACGCTAAATTATTTTGTGTAGGAGATGATTTTCAGTCTATTTATAGATTTACAGGTTGTAATTTGAATATATTTTTAAATTTTAAAAAGTATTATAAAAATTCTAGAATAATGAAAATAGAAAATACTTATAGAAATTGTAAAGATTTAATAAAAGTATCAGGTAATTTTATTATGAAAAATAATCATCAAATGAGAAAAAAGTTAAAATCAAGTAAAAAAATTAAGAAGCCTATAAAAATAATTTATTATAAAAGTATAAAAGATTCTTTTGAAAAATTAATACTTGATATATATTCAGAAAATAATAATGGAATAATGGTTCTTGGAAGAAATAATAATGATATTTATAAGTATTTAAATAGTAATTTTAGATTAGAAAATCAAAATATAATTTATTTAAAAAATGAAAATATAAAAATAAGGTATTTAACAGTTCATAAATCAAAAGGATTAGAAGAAGAAAATGTAATAATTATTAATCTTGAAAATAAGATTAATGGTTTTCCGAGTAAGATAGAAAATAATGAAATATTAAAATATGTATTAAATGAAAATGATAATTATCCATATGAAGAAGAAAGAAGACTGTTTTATGTTGCTTTAACTAGAACCAAAAACAACGTATATTTATTTGTAAATAAAAAAATTGAATCAATATTTGTAAAAGAAATAGTTAATAATTATAAATCTTGTATACAAATATTTAAAAATTATTTATAATTATTATAGAGGTGTATAAAATGGATGAACTTAAAATTCCTAATCACGTTGCGATTATAATGGATGGCAATGGTAGATGGGCAACAAATAGAGGTCTTAAAAGAAGTGAAGGACATAAAGAAGGTAGTAAAACTTTAGAAAAAGTAGCAATTCACGCAATAAATAAAGGTGTTAAAGTTTTAAGTGTATATGCTTTTTCAACTGATAACTTTAAAAGAACTAAAGAAGAAGTAGATTATTTAATGAATTTATTTATTTTAATGTTTAAAACTAAGTTTAAAGTAATAGATAAAGAAAACATAAAAGTAATATTTTCTGGAAGAAGAGAACCACTTAGTAAGAATGTATTAGATGCGATGGACTCAATTGTAAAGAAAACAGAAAATAATACTAAAGGTATATTAAATATATGTTTAAATTATGGTGGACAAGAAGAAATAATAGATGGTACAAAAAGAATAATAGATGATATTAATAATGGCAAAATAAGTAAAGATGATATAACTAAAGAAAAGTTTTATGAATATTTATATCAAGATTTACCACCAATTGATTTACTTATAAGAACAAGTGGTGAATATAGAGTAAGTAATTTTATGCTTTATCAAATGTCATATAGTGAATTTTATTTTACTAATACATTATTTCCAGATTTTGATGAAAAAGAATTTGATAAGGCAATTGAGTCATTTAATCATAGAGATAGAAGATTTGGTAAAAATTCTAAATAATTTAGTTCAAAAAGTGTCATATTTTGTATAATTTTATGTAAAATACGTGTATTTAATTTAAAAATTTTATATAATATATTCATTAGGAGAGAGATAGATGAAGAAATGCATCATGATTTATAATTCCAAAAGTGGAAAGAAAAAAGATGATCAATTTTTAGATATAGTAAGTAAAATCTTAAAAGAGTATGATTATGATTTAGAAGTAAAATATACTAAGAAAAAAGGACATGCATCAAAGATTGTAAAGGAATTACCTGATAATGTAGATCTTGTTATATCTGCGGGTGGAGATGGAACTTATAATGAAGTTGTTTCTGGTGATTTAAAAAGAGAAAACAAACTTTTAATCGCAAATTTACCACTTGGTACTACAAATGATGTTGGTACTATGTATGGATATAATGGTAATTTAGAAGAATATTTAAGATTACTTCTAGATGGTGATATAAAAAACATTGATGTGTGTAAAATAAATAATAGAGCATTTGTATATTTTGGTGGTATTGGTAGTTTTGTTAATGTAACATATGATACACCAAGAAAGTTAAAAGAAAAGTATGGAAGAAGCGCATATATAATATATGCTTTGAAACAATTCGCTGGTAAACTTAAAATTTATAATATAAAATATGAAATAGATGATAAGAAATATGAAGGCAAATATTCATTTATATTTATAACAAATAGTTCATCAGTTGCGGGAATAAATAATATTTATCCTGATGTTAAACTTGATGATAATAAATTTGAAGTGCTTTTATGTGATATAAAATCGAAATTTGAATTAATAAGAAAAATATCTATGTTAAAAAGGATGGATATAAGAAATATACCAGGTATTGAATATTATGAAACAAATAATATTAAGATTGAATTTGATAAAGTTCCAAGTGATTCATGGTGTTTAGATGGTGAAGAAATGAAGCATAATACAAAAACATTTAAATTTGGAATATCAAAAGAAATAAATGTATTAATGCCAAAGGTAAATATAGATAAGTTATTTGTACAGGAGTAGTATATGAATTATGATATTAGAATATTATTTTTGCTCTTTTTAATGTATTCATTTACAGGATGGGCAATTGAAGTAATAGGTAAATTAATTGAAAAAGGAAAATTTGTAAATAGAGGATTTTTAGTTGGTCCATATTGTCCAATATATGGTGTAGGATGTATATCTATGATTTTATTATTAAATAGATATATAAATGATCCATTTACATTATTTATTATGAGTATATTATTATTTTCATTTTTGGAATATTTCACAAGTTATTTTATGGAAAAAATATTTAAAATAAGATGGTGGGATTATTCAAGAAGAAAATTTAACATTAATGGAAGAATATGTCTTGAAACAATGATACCATTTGGACTTGGTGGTATGTTTATTATGTATATAGTAAATCCATTTTTCTTAAGAATGTTATCACATATTCCAGATTTTTTATTAACTGTGGTATCTATAGTATTTGCTTTAGTATTTATATTTGATTTATGTATGTCAACTAAGATTATATTTAATTTAAAATCAACAGTAAGAAATATTAAAAAAGATTCTACAGAAGAAATAACTGCTAAAGTAAAAGACTTTATAATGAATAATGCTAAATATGCAAAAAAGAGACTTGTTAAAGCATTCCCTAAGTTAAAGATAAAATAAGTTATATGAAAAATATAACTTTTTTTGTATAAAAATTTCAAAAATATATAATATTAAAATAGGAGGTTACTATGAAAAATTTAGATATAAAAAAATTATTATTTTATATAATTACTACTATCTTGATAGGTACAATTCCAAGTATTTTTGTGTTTAAAAGTATGAATATATATAATTCTTTAAATAGACCACCACTTTCTCCACCATCTATTGTTTTTCCTATTGCATGGACAATACTTTATATATTAATGGGAATTTCAATATATATTATTATGCAGTCTAAAAGAAAACTCAAAAAAAATGCAAGATTAATATATTATATACAACTTGTTACAAATGCACTTTGGACACCAATTTTCTTTGGATTTAAAGAATATTTTTTAGCATTTCTTTGGATACTTATGTTAATAGTATTTGTAATTACAATGATACTTACATTCTATAAAATAAGTAAAAAAGCGGCATATATTCAAATACCATACTTATTATGGCTCTTATTCGCATCATATTTAAATTTTGGAGTTTTTGTATTAAACTAAAAAATAAATCCATACTAATTTTAGGTGATTAATATGGATTTTTTTAACTCGGATATATTTAAAGTTGTAATTAGATGTATTGCTGCAATGACAACACTATTTTTTATGACAAAGTTATTAGGTAAAAAACAAGTGTCAGAACTTAGTTTATTTGATTATGTTGTTGGAATATCAATTGGTAATTTTGCATCAGAAATGGCAATAAATTTAGAAGCTGAATTTTTTAATTCAATGCTTGCGATAATAGTGTTTGGTATTCTTGCTTATTTTATTTCTATTTTAACAATTAAAAGTTTAAAATTAAGAAAGTTTTTTGTAGGAACTCCAACTGTACTTATGGAAAATAGTAAATTAATATATAAAAATATGAAAAAAAGTATGATAGATGTTAATGATTTATTAAGTCAAGCAAGAGAAATGGGATATTTTGATTTAAGTGAAATTGAATTTGCTATATTAGAGGCAAATGGTAAAATTAGTTTTTTACCTAAAGGAGAATATAAAAATATAACGGTTAAAGATATGAAATTAAAAATAGAAAAACAAGGATTATGTGCTAATGTAATAATTGATGGTAATATAATGGATGATAACTTAATTAATATTGGAAAAGATACAGAATGGTTATTACACGAGTTAAAATGTAAGGGAAAAAAAGTACATGATATTTTACTTGCAACTGTTGATATAAATGATAAACTTACTTTATATGAAAGGATACCATATATGGACTCAAATAAAATCTTAGAGTAATTTGACTCTTTTTTTCTTTTTTGGTAAAATACATGGTCAAAGAAGGGGTTTATATGGATAGAATTAGTTATAATGATATTGATTTTAATAAACTTATGAAATTAGATTATGATTCTTTAGAAAGTGATATATATGTTGATAAAGAAAAACAGAGAATATATAAAATATTTAAAACCGAAGACTTGTGTGAATTATCTTATAAATTAGTAAAGTTAGATTTATTACAAAGAAAAAATAAAAAAGGAAAAATGATTGTACCAGATACAACAATATTTGATAGACATTTTTGTGGTATTATTGAAAAATATGTACCTGGTGTAAATTTGGATGATATATTTATTAAATATCGTGATATAAATCAAATAATGAAAATATTTTTAGATGCATCAAAGTCATTACAAGATATACATGAAGAAAAGGTAGTAGTAGCGGATTTAAATTCAGCAAATATTCGTATAGATGAAAATGATAAATCACATTATATAGATACTTTATCATATAGAGTAGAAAATTTAGATAATAATACAGTTTCATATTTACTTAAAGAATATTTAAATAGTAAAAATATACAACCTAAAAAAATTACCAAAGAGATGGATAAAATAACTTTTTTACTTATGTATTTTAATTTATTATTTAATAAAAGTGTTAATGAAATTTCATATTCAGAATATGAAAAAAAAGAAGATGAAATAAAATGTTTAAAAAAATTATATGATTCATTTAAGCTAATTAAATCAAGAAGAAAGAATATTGACGTTCCATATCTTCATGAGATTATAGATCCTTTAAATTATAAGAAATACTAAAAGATAATGCAGGTGAAAAAATTGGAAAAGTTAGAGTTTAACAATTTAAATTTAAATAAATTACAAGAACTAAAAGATGTGTTATGTTCAAATAAACTTTATATAGATAATGAATATTTATATAAAATTTTTAATTTAGAAAATGTTGATGAAAGTCAAGTTGATGAAATAAAACGAAAAATATCTTTGTTTGATAGTGTTAATCTTGATTTTTTAGTTACACCAGAAAAATGTTTCTATGATGGTGATACTTTAAAATGTGTAGCAAGTAAATTTATTAAAAATTCTGAGACTATTAATGATTTAGCAATTAGAAAAGGTGTTTCTTATGCACTTGATAATATTATAGATGCATCTAAAAAACTTCGAAAACTACATTATTGTGGTAAAAATATCGTTGTAGGTGATATGCATTTTGATAATATTATTGTAGATGATAAAAATAAAGTTTACTTTATTGATGTAGAAGGTTATGGTATTGAAGATTTTAAGCCAACATTTATTCCAAATGTTACGAGTAGTTTTTATGATTGGATGAATTATAGAAAAAAAAGAGATATGAATATGGATAGAGTTTCATTTTTATTATCACTTTTTGGAGTTGTATTTGAAAAAAATATTATGAGTATAGGAGAATATACTTATGATGAAAAAAGTGACCAATTAACGTTTTTAAAAGATTTAAAAGAGGTTTTTGAAGACTTAAAATATACATATCATACAGTACCTGATATGCCATATTTATATGAATTATTACCAAAGAAGGTGAAGTAAATTGAATAAAATTGATATTAATGAAATAGATTTTAGTAAGTTAAATAAACTAGATGTAGAAAGTAGTGAAAATACAGTTTATTTAGATGATAAGGATGAAAAAATTTATAAGATATTCTTAAGTAAAGATTTAGATTTATCAAAAAAGAAAGAAGAAAATTTAGAAGCACTTAATGACATAAAAAGAAACATTAATATTGTAATTCCAGAAAATAAGATAATGTGTAATGGTGTATTAATAGGTACAATAGAAAGATATATTAAAGGCGATGATTTAAGAGATATAAATCATAGATTTAGTAATATATATGATAAAATTTTATTTTGTTTAGATATGTCTAAAACTTTAGAAGAGATTCATAAAGAAAATATTGTTGTATCTGATATTAATCCGGGAAATATAAGAATTGGAGAAGATAAAAAGGCATATTATATAGATATATTAAATGCAGGTATTAATGGAAGTAGTCCACTAGCAACTTCAAAAATATTACTTAATTATATTAGAAATGTTAAACTTGATACAAAAAATGTTACTAAAGAATTAGATAGAATAACTATGATGATGCTTATATTTGAAACTCTTTTTAATAAGGAATTTTACTATATAACATACTATGAATATATGTCCAGAGCAGAAAAGATTAAAACATTAATGGATTTAGTAAGTTATTATGAGGTAATAAGAACAAATCAAAAAAATATTGACATGCCATATCTTCACGAGATAATAAGTGATTGTTATGTAAAAAAATATAAAAAAGAAATGCGCTAATATAGGCGTATTTTTTTTGTTATGTTATAATTAAAAAGGTGAATGATATGTTAAAAGAATTAATAGAAAATAATATGATTTTAGTGCTTCCAAATAACATGAAAGAAAATGTTATAAAAGAAGTATCAAGTTTAGATAAAATTTATAATATTAAATTTATGTCTTTAAAAGAATTAATTGATTCTTTAACATTTACTTATGATGAAAGAAGTATATACTATTTAATAAAAAAATATGATATGAATTATGATGTAGCAAATATATATTTAAATAATTTAAAATATGCGGTTAATAATGTATCAGATAAAACAAATAAATTAATTGAAATAAAAAATGAATTAATAGAAAATAATCTTTTAATTTATGATAGAAATATTGATAAGTTAATAGATAATAAAAAAATAAAAATATATGGTTATGATTATATAAGTAAGTTTGATTTAGATATTTTAAAAGAAAAAGGAATAGATGCGCAAATTATAAATAAAAATGTATTAGATTTTAGTCATGATGTTTATGAGTTTGATGATATAAAGGATGAAATATATTTTGTATTAAGTAAGATAATTGATTTATTAAATAATGGTGTTGATATTAATAATATAAAACTTTGTAATGTAACAAGTGAATATGAAGATGATATAAAAAGAATGTTTAAAATGTTTAATATTAGCTTAAATATAAAAGATAATAAAAGTATAAAATCAAGTTTAATCGCAAAAGATTTTATTGATATTTTAGAAAATAATAGTATAGATGAAACATTAGAATTTATAACAAATAAATATGATATGACTATTTTAAGTAATAAATATATTGTAGATGAAATAATAAAAATATTAAACAAATATACTTTTGTTAAAGAAAAAGATATATTAATTTATATACTTAAAAATGAACTTTCAAAAAAACATTTAAAAGAACTAAAAAATAAGAACGCAGTTAATATAATAGATTTAAAAGATAATATAATAAGTGAAGATGACTATGTATTTTTAATTGGATTTAATATGGGTAATATTCCAAGAATATATAAAGATGAGGATTATTTAATTGATATTGAAAAAGAAAAATTGAATATAGAAAAATCATACGAAAAAAATAGTTTAGAAAAAAATGCAATAATAAATAGTATTAAATCAATAAAAAATCTATTTATAACATATAAATTAAAGACTAATTTTGATAGTTATATGCCATCATTATTAATAAGTGATATGAATTTAAATGTTATAAAAGATATAGGGAAAAAATATAATTATTCTAAAAAATATAATGAATTATTACTTTCAGAAAAGTTAGATAATTTAATTAAATTTGGAGAGAATGATAAAGATTTAGGTGTCTTATATTCAAATAGATTGAATGATAATTATTTAAAATATGATAATAAGTTTAAAGGTATAAATAAAGAAAAGTTTAATGATAGCTTAAATGGTAAATTATTATTATCTTATTCTAGTATTGATAATTATAATAGATGTGCATTTAGATATTATTTAAATAATATACTTAAAATAACTGAGTTTGAAGAAACATTTGCGCAAAGTATAGGTACAATATTTCATGATGTGTTATCAAAAGCATTTAAAGAAAATTTTGATTTTGATTTAGAATTTGAAAATGTTATAAAAGAATATGATTTTAGTAATAAAGAAGAATTCTTCATGAAAAAATTAAAAGAAGAGTTAAGATTTATTATAGATACAATTAATAAACAAAATAGTTTTAATTCATTAGATAAATCACTTTATGAAAATAAAGTATACATAAATAAAGAAGGCAATATTAAATTAACATTTATGGGTATTATTGATAAATTACTTTATAAAGAAGAAAATAATAAAACATATCTTGTAATAATAGATTATAAAACGGGTTTTCCACATACAAACCTTAATAATACAATATATGGAATTGATATGCAGCTTCCTGTTTATCTTTATTTAGCAAAAGAAGGTTTATTTAAGAATGCTGAAGTAATAGGATTTTATTTACAAAAAATTCTTAATAATGAAATAGTTAGAGATCCAAAAAAGACATATGAAGAACAAAAAGAAGATAATTTAAAATTATTGGGTTATACAATCGATGAGCCAGAATTAGCATCAAAATTTGATTTTTCATATACAGATAGTGAAGTAGTAAAATCTTTGAGATTTGGACAAAATGGATTTTATGCATATTCAAAGGTATTATCAGAAGAAAAAATTAATAGGTTAATAGAAATTGTAAAAGATGATATAGATAATGCATTTGATAATATATTAGATGCTAAATTTGATATAAATCCTAAGAGGGTAGGAAAAGATAATATTGGATGTAGTTTTTGTAAATACAGTGATATTTGTTTTATGAAAGAAGAAGATGTTGTTCTTTTAGATGAACATAATAATTTAGATTTTTTATAAGGAGAAGAGAATGAAAAAGAAATTAGCACTTGATTTGGATGGAGTAGTATTTGATTCTGAAAATTTATATAGAGTTTATACAGAAATTTATGATGTAGATGTAAAAAAAGGTAATAATATTATTAATAACTCAGAGAGAACCTTTCAAAAAAGATATAATTGGGATGAAAATGAGTTTAGTGCTTTTTATAATAAGTATTCAAAAAATATATTAGAAACTGCCAATATAATGACAGGTGCAGAAATAGTAATTCCAAAATTAACTAAATATTTTGATATTATAATTGTTACCGCAAGAAGTGATGAAGAAATGAAATTTGCTTTAGAAAAATTTGAAAAGGTTAATTTAAATATGGTTACAGTATATAATAATGAACATAGAAAGATAGATAAGTTTATAGAAGAAAAAGTAGATTATATAATAGATGATGATAGCGCGATTTGTGTTAATGCTTCTAATAATAATATACATGCACTATATTTTAAAAATAACGCATCAGATAAATTAGAAGAAAATGAATATATTAAAAATGTTAATAATTGGGGAGAAATCTATAGATATTTAATGATGAATGAAAACCTAATGTAGGAGGTAAAGTAGATGGATATTAAAATAAAAACCGATGATTTAAAATTTAAATTTAGAGTTTCAGCCGTATTTATTCATGATGGTAAATTACTTGTAGATAAATATAGAACAGAAGAATCATATTGTTTACCTGGCGGATATGTAAATTTAGGTGAAACATCTAGTGAAGGTATGATTAGAGAAATAAAAGAAGAGACAAATCTTGATTTTAAAGTAGTTAAATTTATGGGTATTATTGAGAATTTTTTTACTAATTTTGATAAAGATAAAACTCATGAAATAGATTTTTATTATAAAGTTGAATTGAATGAAGTAGAAGATTTAAAAAAATTTGATTTAAATAGAATAGAAAATGATAATGGTTTCATAATACATCATCATTTTAAGTGGATTGAACTATCAAAATTAAATGAATGTAATTTACTTCCAAATAGTATAAAAGAAAATATATTAAATGATACAGGTATATTTCATTATGTTATAAAGGAAGATTAATTTAAAAAAGTGTGTTATAATTCAATTATTGGGAGGTTTTGATTATGAAAAAAAGAAATTTAAATGCACAAGATATTGTTGATAAAATAATTATATATGATTTATTAGGAGAATTTTCATCAACAAAAGAAATTTTAAAATGGATATCAAAGTTAAATAAATTGCAAATTAAAAATATTTTAAGCTTAAATATTGATAGGAAAAAAATAAAGTTTGATACAAAATTATTGATTGATGAAAATCTATTAAATACAGAAGATTATTTAAATAGAGTAAATGCAATTGTAAGTATTGATAATGCAAAAGGATGGGAACATTTATTTGAAAATTTAGTTACACCTGAATTTTTAAAAAGTGAGAAATTTTATAAAGATATAGAGACATTAAAAAAAGCAGATTGTTCTAAAAATCCATTATTAATAATTGGTAAGACTGATTTTATAAATAGTCCATATCATGATGAAGATTTTGAACTACTTGTTACAGCAAAGGATAATAGTGAAAAAAAACGTGATTTAATTGTTCAAGAAGTAATCGCAAAAATTGCTGAATGTGATGATTCGATAATAAGTGAATACCACGAAGAAGATTTAAAGACAGTTGTAAAATACGGCTCAAAAGTACTTCAAACAACTCTTTCCTATCCAAAATATGGAATAAATTTTTTAGCGACTAATCCTGTTTCATTAAAAAGTAAGTATCATTTAGAAGATATGAAAATACTTGCAGAAAATCAAGAAATTGGTAACTTCTTATATGCCGTAATGACTAATCCAAAAACAGTAGAAAGTGATAATTATAGAAAAATAGTTAAAGAAATGGTTGATAATAAAGGTAACAAAGAATATGTTTTTTTTATATGTTATTATGCAATTGGTGAAGAAAAAACAAAGTGTGCTCAAAAACTTAACAATTTTTATGTTTTTAATCTTAGTCATTATAGAGAAGATATTCCAGGTGTACTTAAAAGTATAGATAAAAAAATAAATTCTGATGATAAAACTGATGTGAATGAATTAGAAAAAAATATAAAAAGTTTAGCAAAGAAAATACAACAGTATTAAAAGGTTGCTAAAAGGTAATAACGTAAATTAAATGGTAAGTAATATGAAAGAACCTTCGTGGTTAGGAGAATTTTCTTAAATGAATTAAAAAATATTCTTAATAATGAGGGTAGACTATTTAACTTTTATGATAATAACATAATAGTTTGTTCTATGTTATATATTCCATCAAATAATAAGACATTAGAAAAACATAATTTAAAGTATGATGAAAAATTAGTTGGATCTTGCGGCCCAATTATGGTTAATCCAGAATATGTAGGAAATAAATTTCAAAAACAAATGCTTGAATTATTAGATAAGTATTGTAAAAGCATAGGAAAAAGATATATATTTACTAAAGTTCATCCAGATAATATTTATAGTATTAATAATTTTGTTAGTGATGGTTATAAGTTTGTAGAAACATATAAAACTAGCAGTGGAGAACCTAGAAGTGTATATTTTAAAGAAATATAAAAGTTAGTATATGTATTGTATTAAAAAAATGTTATAATATAGAAAAAGAATGGAGGATTAAGTAATATGGGAAATGGTAAGTTTGTTTATAATAATGATAATGAATATAAAATATTGAATTTTCAATGCGAAGGTTGCGAGTTTTATAATAATAAAAAAAAGCAATGCATTTTTTACAAAAAAGGAATACCAAAAGATATTATAAATAATGATATTGGTTGTAAATATAAAAAAGTCGATAGTATAATTGATGATATAGATGAAAACTATAAATATTATAGTAGATTATATTTTGAATTTTTTGGTAAAAAAGCTTTTATTGCAAATCCAGGTGGGTCAAAAGAGCAAACTATTGATGCAATAAAAAAATCATTAATTGAACAAAAGGATTTATTGGATGAAATTTTAAATTCTAATGAACAAAATATCTATTATTAGGAGGCAAAAATATGCAACAATATAGTCAAATCGTTATCGATAATTTACCTCTTATGTTGAATCAAGAAAGTAAAACAAAAGCAAGTGTTAAAATTGCCTCATACATGAATTCAATGCTAAGAAATGCAAAAACTGAACAAGATTTGGAAATATTTTCTCAAACTTTATCAAAATGTAAAAAATTTTCAGAACAAAACAACTTGGGAGGTTTAAATAGAACCTGTACTGAATGGAATTATGAAGGAATAAATAAACTAAACCAAATACGAGGAATAAATGAGCAAATAAAACAAAATGTTGATTTGAGTGTAGATCAAAAATTACAAAAATGTTTGGTAAAAACTAACACTGAAATAAATAAAGTTGGTATGATTGATCCGGATAATTTTCAAGTGATTTCTAGTCAATTAGATCAAATAGAAGCTTTGTTACTTTCAAATTGTGATAAGAGTTTATCTGAAGAACAAGTTCAAGATTTTATTAGCGAAATAAATAATCAAAGAAATCAAATAAAAATAAAATATGCTATGATTGATGAAATACTTGAATCTAGTCATATGACAAGATAGTACTAAAGTGAAAGATTTATGTTGAAAAAAAATAAAATATGTGATATTATGAATACAGATGAAGGAAACTTCATAAAATAAAAAAGAGGAGCATTTAATTTGTCGAGTGAATGTCGCCTCTAAATTAATGAGTTGACACTCAATCAAAGATGATGAGTGTCTATTTTTTTATTGCTAATACTAGTAATGTAGAAAGTAATAAAATGATAGCAATGAGTTTTAAAACTTTTATTATAAAAGTCTTAATTTTCATCAATATCAACCTCCTTTCTTTTTAAAGATTGGAGGACGACACTCACATTAAATGTTCCTAATAAAATTATATAGTAATAATGCTTATAATACAAGGAAAAAATTATAAAAAGTTAACAAAAAATTAATTAATAATCAATTGATAAAATACCCAGGCGCGAGGCAATCTGCGGCGAATAGCGCTGACGGATTCCTTTTTCATCCAGATTGGAATTGATAATTGTGCGCTTTTCCGCCACGATGCGGCCGTTGATCAGCTGATAGAGCGCATCCTGCACAAAGGGCGTCACCAGCTCTGTGCCCAGATCGTCCACGATCAGCAGATCGCACTCGCTGATGCCAAAGTTGGAAGTCTTGGTTCCATGCATACCTACCATACCGGTATACAGCTCATCTGTGCCATCAAAAGCACCTTTGCCCATTAAACTGTC